>ENA-ORXR01000421-ORXR01000421.1-marine-metagenome-genome-assembly--contig:-NODE-421-length-58540-cov-12.009527_pt1 | contig 58540 bp, 48 predicted proteins | sample MGYA00237866_ERZ511479 | MGnify/ENA metagenome assembly ERZ511479 | reverse complement strand
GACGGAGCCCTTCGCCGGATCGTGTAGTTACGGCTGCAATTGGACTGCCGTTATTCACTATGTTTCACATTTGTTCTTGTCTCGCAAGAAAAAAGAACAAAAAAAGAACGATTATTATTTTTGTTTATTTACAATGCGTTAAACCCCTAAACGACGCCAATCTCTGATTTTACCTTCTCGGCCAACTCTGCAAATGTGAACGGCTTGGGCAGGAATGTCACATCAGGCTCCTCAGATAACAGTTCGGAAAACTCCTCTTCCGCATAACCAGAGATAAACACGATTCGCGCGTCGCCCAAAAGCTTTCGCCCGGCCCGCAATAATGACGGCCCGTCCATGCCAGGCATAACCACATCGGAAATCATGAGATCGAAAGGCACTTCTGCATCTTCCAGAATCTCGAGCGCCTCCTCGCCGTCTTCGGCTTCGACGACGCTGTAACCTTTCTTGCGCAAGGCCTTGGCGGCAATACCGCGCACTGAGGCTTCGTCTTCAACAAAAAGTATATTCCCGTGCCCCGCCAAATCAGCAGGCTTGCGCGCGGCCGGTTTCGTTTTAACGGCCTGCGCCAGTTCGGCCTCCGTCGCCGCGCCCGCTGCCGGCAAGTAGATTTTGAATGCGGTACCGACGCCCAGCTCTGATTCAACGGTCAAATGCCCGCCCGTTTGTTGCACAATGCCGTAGACCGTCGCGAGGCCAAGACCTGTGCCCTTGCCCTGCTCTTTTGTCGTGAAGAACGGTTCAAAGATTTTCGACTTTACATCCTCGGGCATACCCGTGCCGGTATCTTCGACACTGACGACAACGAAATCATCTCCGGGAATTGCGCTTAAGGCTTCAGCCAATTGCGGGTCCTCGATTTTGGCGCGCGGCAGTAAATCCGAGCGAATTGTAATCGTGCCCCCGCCCTGCTCTTCCATCGCGTCGCGGGCGTTGACACAGAGGTTCATGAGAACCGTATCGATTTGTGACTTGTCCGCCATGACGGACGGCAGGCCGCGCGCGTGAACCATCTTCAGCTTTGCACGCTCTCCCAACGTCTGCCGCAAAGTGACAACCATGTCCGAGAGCGTATCGGTCACGTCCAAACGCTCCATACGCCGCGTCGCTTTGCGCGAAAACGTGAGAAGTTTTTTGACAAGCGCCGCCGCCCGCGCGCCCGTCGTATTGATATTCTGAAGTTCAGGATAAGACGGATCGCCCACCGGATGCCGCTGTAAAAGCTCGTCCGTATTCAACCTAATTGCCGTCAGAAGATTATTGAAATCATGTGCGACACCCGCCGCGAGTTGACCAATCGCCTGCATCTTCTGGCTCTGCACCAGCTGATCTTCAAGCGCCTTACGCGCACTGACATTGACCAAATAAGCATAGCTCTCCGCCGGGGCTTGCGGATTGTGCACGATGTAAACGGAGACAGGGAGGCCTTCCTTGCCCGCCCGCAAAGTCGCATCATAAGGCATGTCCGGGTTCGTCTGCACGACATCAAGGTCTAAAAAGCGATGCTCTGTCGGATTTGTCTGAAAAATATCCTTGAACGCGTCGCCGACGACATCATCCCGGCCTGCCATTTTTGCAAATGCAGGGTTAGCGGAAACGATTGACGTGTTGGATAGGTTTTTGCCGTCCAGTTTCAGAACAGCCACAGGCGCTGCGGCATAGCTTTCCTCTTCAAATTCTGCGGCATGCGGCGATGCCGTAGCGCCTTCGCCTCTGCTCATGGTGGAATGGCCATAGAGCGCAACACTCGCAACGACGTCACCGCTATTCAGGACATGCCAATTTGCCGACATCACCGTTGGCGTCACAACACCTTTGCGCGTGATAAGCCGTGTGTCGGCCCTGACGGTCCGGCCCGGTTCAGACGGACTGTCTAACAAAGCATCGGGATCTTCTAAAAAACTCGCTAATGTCGTCGGCGGATCAACATCGACACCGCCAAGCCACCGCAAGAGAACGTCATTCGTCGCGAGGACGCACCCACTCTTATCTACCGTGAACAGGCCTACCGGCGCTTCGGCCAAGACATCTTGACCAATAGACCGGCCTGTTGCGACTTCCATGATCTGCCAGAGCGTATTTTGAGAATTAAGGCGGCTAACGCGCAGGCGGTAGCGCTTCAATCCGCCTTTTGGCGTAATGAGGTCCAGCGTCTCCTCGGCAATTTCCATCCCCTCTGACAAATGATGAAGGCGGAAAATCGCTGCAGCGGCCTCGTCGCCTGCTGATGTAAAAAGACGGTCAACGATGGGCGGCGCATCGCCGACGGTTTCGATGCCCAGCTCCAACGCCAGTTCATCATAAGATTTATTCGCCCGCGCGGGCTTACCGTTTGTAGTGACAAGGCTGGCGACCAGATTATTATGAAAAGAAGCGGAATAAAGACTGTCTAGTTTCATTTGACGTCCGGACGTCGCGGCGCGGGATCTAATCATAAGAAAGAAACTCGCGAGGCTCAGAAGCGCGACAATCGCGATGCCGCCAAGAATAATTTGGCCGTCATTGACCAAACTATTTCGAGCGAACCAGATCGTCGATAAAGCGCCGATCAAAACAATGACCGAGACGGCAGCACCGATCCAAAGCGGCGCTGTCCTTTTCTTCTGAGGCATGTCTATTCGAATCATGTCTTCCATTGCGTCACTTTTGCCATGATTTCTAGGTTGGACACGCGCAAAATATCCAGTAGCCCTCTTTAAAATATAGCTCTTTCACTTTTCAAGGACACTGACCCATGAAAAAAACAATTTTATTGGCCACAGCGTTACTCTCCATCGGATCGACGTCGCTACTGTCGGGTTGCCTAAATAGCGGGTCTGATGTGCCCCAGCGCGAAGAATTGATTGTTCAAGAAAGCGCGCGGCTCAATGACTGGTTTGAGGCGCGATATGAAGAACAACTCGCGAGATCCCCGATGTCGCGCACATATCTCGGCATGGCCGACGGCATGGACGCACTGGACGATGTGTCGCAAACAGCAATTGATGAGGAAATGGCGCTCTCAAAATCTTGGCTGGATGAAATGCGCCGAGAATTTGATATTGACCGGTTGGATGATCAAACCCGCCTGTCTTATCGCCTTTTCGAGGCTGATATTGAAGACGAACTGGCGACCCATGCTGTGGGTGGCAAGGATTACATATTTTCGCATATGTCCGGCCCCCATTCAAACCTCCCAAGCTTCCTTATTAATTTCTCTAAAGTCGGTAGCGTGGAGGACGCGCGCGCCTATATCTCTCGTTTGCGCGCGGTGAACACCTATCTTGGTCAGGCGCAAGCCAGAACTGAGGCGCAATTTGCAAGCGGCGTGACGATGCCGAAATTTGTATATGAAAAAGTGGCCGCCGCGTCGCGAAACGTTATCTCAGGGGCCCCCTTCGAAGACGGTGCAGACAGCCCGTTATGGGCCGATATCAAAAGCAAGATCGAAAAACTGGACACGACAGATGATGAAAAGGACGCCTTGTTAGCCGAGGCAAAAGACGCGCTCCTGACATCAGTTCAACCCGCCTACCTGTCTTTGCTCTCCATGTTCGACGCGCAAGCGGCAGAGGCAACTGCGGATGACGGGGCGTGGAAACTGCCGGGCGGGGAAGACTACTACAATGTGCGACTTAAACATTACACAACGACCGACCTGACCGCAGACGAAATTCATGAAATAGGCCTCAAAGAAGTCGCGCGCATTCAAGCCGAAATGCAAGAGATCATGTCACGCGTTGGCTTTGACGGCACGCTCAAGGAATTCTTCACTTTCCTAAGAACAGATCCGCAATTCACTTACCCTGATACAGACGACGGCCGAGCCGCCTATATGGCTGAGGCGACAGCCATCATTGATGATATGCGCAGCCGGCTGGATACGCTTTTTATTACTAAACCCAAAGCGAATATGGTTGTGAAGCGCGTCGAGCCGTTTCGCGAAGACACCGCCTTTGGCGCGTTCTACAATTCTCCCGCGCTGGATGGATCTCGTCCGGGAACTTATTATATCAATCTGAAAGACATGCAGGATCAGCCAAAGTTCTTGATGCAAGCCCTCGCCTATCATGAAGGCATCCCCGGTCATCACATGCAGCTCGCCATTGCCCAGGAATTAGAAGGTTTGCCGAAATTCCGAACTCTGGGTGGGCAGACAGCCTTTATTGAAGGCTGGGCGCTTTATTCAGAAGCGATACCCAAGGAGATAGGACTATACGAGGATCCCTATATGGAATTCGGGCAACTTGGGATGGAAATCTTCCGCGCGGCCCGCCTCGTCGTGGATACAGGCATTCATTCGAAGAAATGGAACCGCGAAAAAGCTGTGCAATATTACCTCGATAATATTCCAAACCCCGAAGGCGACGTCCGCGCCGAAATTGACCGCTATATTGTTTGGCCCGGGCAAGCGACGGCTTACATGATTGGGAAACTCAAAATCGAAGAGTTGCGGGCGAAAGCCGAATTGGAACTTGGAGAGAATTTTGACATCAAAGAATTTCATGACACAGTGATTGCAAATGGTTCTGTTCCCTTGAGCGTTCTTGAAGAATTAGTGGATGACTATATCGCCACGACGAAATCGGAGACAAAATAATGCGTATTTCCTCCCACACCCTGATACTGGCCAGCCTCATTGCCTTGGGTGCCTGTGCGCCGTCAACTGACGCGCCAACACCTAAATCCGCTGAGGTCGCAGCGACTGAAGTCTCCGACGAAAACGCGCAGTTAGACCAATGGTTTGAAGCGCGTTTCATGGACAGCGTTCGGGCCTATCCGCAAAGAATGACCTCGCTTGGAATGGACGAGCGTCAGGACGAATGGAACGATCCCAGCCGCGCCTACAGCCTGGAGCAATTAGACAAAAGCCGGGAAGCCTTAGAGGAGATGCGCGAGAGGTTTGATTTCGATAAATTAGATAAAACCCACCAGCTGTCATACCGCCTTTTCGAAAAGAACGTCGAAGATTCTTTAGAAGGCCGCGAATGGTGGGATCATAATTATACCTACACGCAAATGCGCGGCGCTCACGCTTCCCTCCCAACATTTTTGTTGAACAATCATAAGATTAAAAATGTCAAAGATGCTGAAAATTATGTGATCCGACTGGAAACCATTGACCAACCGCTGAACGAATATACGCGCCAAGCCAAAGCCAAATTTGAGAAAGGCATAGCGCCGCCAAAATTCGTCTATGATTTTGTTATTGAGAGCTCCCAAAATATCATGTCCGGCATGCCCGTTGACGAGACCGGAAATCTCAATTTATTGCTCAATGATTTCAAAACCAAAGTCGACAAAATAGAGATCGATGAGGAAACCAGGACCGCCCTATACGACCGGGCAAGCAAAGCCATCGTCAATAACCTCGCGCCGGCCTATGAGCGTATCATTGCAGAAATGAGTCGCCAGAAGGACAGCGCCACAACGGATGACGGGGCTTGGAAACTCCCCTCAGGCGACGACTTTTATGCCTGGCGCCTGAACCAAATGACGACGACGGATATGAGCGCCGATGAAATTCACGACCTTGGTCTCGCAGAGGTCGACCGTATTCACGGCGAAATGCGCGAGATCATGAAAACCGTTGGTTTTGAGGGCACGCTTCAAGAGTTTTTCGAGTTCACCCGCGTCGATGCGCAATTTTTCAAACCGGAAACACAAGCAGGCCGAGATGAATATTTGAAAGAAGCGACAGCCTTTATCGATGATATGAAAATTCGGCTTCCTGAAGTTTTCAATCGTATTCCAAAAGCAAAATTGGAAGTTAAAGCCGTCGAAGCGTTTCGCGAAAAAGCTGCCGGTAAGGCGTTTTATAGTCGCGGCGCGCCTGACTTCTCTCGGCCCGGTTACTATTATGCCAACCTTTACAAGATGAGCTCCATGCCCGTCTACCAGATGGAAGCCCTCGCCTATCACGAAGGCCTCCCTGGACATCACATGCAAATCTCTATCAGCCAAGAGCTAGAGGGCGTTCCGAAATTCAGGAAATATGGGCGCTTCACCGCCTATTCCGAAGGCTGGGGCCTTTACTCCGAATACCTGCCGAAAGAGATGGGACTTTATAAGGACCCCTATTCCGACTTCGGACGTTTGGCGATGGAGCTCTGGCGCGCCGCCCGTCTGGTCGTGGATACCGGCCTTCATGACAAAAAATGGACCCGCGAAGAAGCGACCCAATATCTCGTAGACAACACGCCCAACCCAGAGGGCGATTGCCTGAAAGCGATTGAGCGCTACATCGTCATGCCAGGCCAGGCGACCGCCTATAAGATCGGGATGAATAAAATTCTCGACTTACGCGCCGAAGCCAAAGCCGAACTTGGCGACGCCTTTGATATCCGCGACTTCCACGACGCTATCCTCGCAACCGGCCCCGTGCCGCTGAGCATTATGGAAGAGCAAGTGAACGCTTATATCTCAAGGAAAGCAGTTAGGTAGATAAACAAATAGGCCTAGGGCGTTCGCGTCCTAGGCTCCGGACAGACTTTCTGCGGACAGAACATGAAGACCCCCTTATCCTTTCAATCCAGTGAAAAAGCTTATGAAGGCTTTGAGACCGCCGTTCGGCTTGTCGATCTTGTCTTTGGCAAAGACGCCCGGGATTTAAGCCTGAAAGGACATGCCCTTACGGTGTCTTTCGGAATGCATTATAACCGCATTACCTCGATTGGGGCGGCAACAGATGACGACACCGCTTATAAATTTAAGTGGGAGCGCAACCATCAAACGCTGTGCCGAGATCTAACGGAGGCGCTGCAACCGCAGCTCATGCGGGAGTCCTTTCATAATCTCGGGTTTAAGATGGAAGAATACGGATTATGGTCCATTGGGCGGTCTCGAAATAATGCCCAGGAGGACAGAGATAATTTCAATATCTCCGTCATAGATTTAGCCACCCGCCGAGAGAGTTGGTTCAAAGATTTTATCAAGCAAGACGATGTCATGGCGATGACGTTGCATTACCCGTCTATGCCAAGGCCCTTTGGCCCGATTTGGCCGAGCAACCGCTTTGGTTATATGATCGGACGCGCCGAAAATCACCTTTGGCTGATGTCTCATGGTCTTTCCAATCCACGCTTCCCCTCCGAGGATCACAATTGGGAGCTCTGTGATGGTATAAAGTGCGAGGTCATGCTGCGCTGCGAGCCTGATCGGATAGACCTCACAGGAACACTGATGGAAATTTTATCGACGCCAGAGATGATTGTGCTCGACACGCTCTGCGCAACAATTGTGAACATGAATGAACGCAACGAACTCGACTTTGTGCCAGCGGCGCAGCGCGTGAAATTGGAATATTACAAACACACGCCAACGCGCCCCCTTCCGCCGGAGACGGAATTCGTTCTCACCAATGCGGCCTCATTCGGAATTTGCGACAAAATTCCGGCACTGGGTCCCTACCGCGCGCGTCCGCTGATCGCGAGTCTGTGCCCGGAAGACACGTCTGGTCTGTTGCCGGACGATATGTCCCGAGCTTTAATCGACTCCAGAGAAATTGGGATACTCCCCCAGATCAATGGACAAGTGGATATTGGTCTTTAAACTGGGCCTGTCTTCAAAGCTTCAATCGGCATTTTTGACCGCATGGAAGCATAATCTAACCGACTAAATCCCCTATATCGACATATTCAAAGTCCGCTGTCCGCGTGCCGCCGGACCCGGGTTCGACCCCTGTGAAAATAACTCCGTCAATGTTAACGAGTGTATCCGTGCCCCAAATTGAGTGACTGACCCGGATTGACCCATCATTATTTTGGGCAAATGTATATTCCGTCCGAGCGCCGTCATAATTGACCTGTTCGAAATTACCTGTGCCTTGATAGGTGTCGTTACCCAGTCCGCCATAGAAGCCTTGAACGCCGGCTTGCCCCGGAATGGTATCACTCCCGGGCGTGCCGTTGATGACATTGTCCCCGTCAAGACGGAAGGCCGGAAGACCATTCGTCGATGCAATCGCTTGATTGACTGTGAAGGTTTGGCCGGAGCGAAGCGAGACGATTCGCTCGATGCTAATAAGCGTATTCACGCCCCAAGTCGGATGGGTCATCGTGAGCGTTTCGCCATCTTGTGAATAGGTCCATTCGAAAATGTCGCCATCCACACGAAGGCTATCTTGGCCACCCAAACCTCTGACAAGGTCATTACCCCGGCCAACAAAGAATGTGTTATTGGCGGCCGTCCCGGTCACGTTGTCATTGACATCGTTAGACCCGGTAATGATCCCATTCACGAGCGTGCCGGTGTCGGCATCCAGAATATCTTCGATAGAATACCAAGCTTCTTCGCCTCGGAACCAAAATCCGTCGATCCGCGTGAGGCTGTCAATAAGGCCGCCCGGTCTGTTGACCGTCAAGGAGCCATCGGCGTTTTCCACAAAAATGTAGTCGGCGCGAAATCCATCATAGTCTACTTGGTCATAGGCATTGGTTCCGACAATGGTCTGGCCACCTTGGGTGATTAATGACTCCAACGGATACCAAGCGCCCTCGCCCTGAAACCAAAATCCTTCAATACTGATCAATGTATCCGTGCTTCCGTCCGGTTTTGCGACATTGACAGATCCATTCGCATTTTGGGTGAAAGTATAGTCTGTTGAGGCTCCCGGATAATCGACCTGATCATAATCAGTGCCACCCGTAATGGTCTGGTCTCCGGTCGCGGCCTGAATTAGGTCACCAATCGGATACCATTGGAGTTCACCGGAAAACCAAAAACCGTCAATATCTATGAGCGTATCAATCTCGCCGCCCGGTTTCGTAACAGAGACAGAGGTATCTGCGTTTCTGATAAAGGTGTAATCCGTTGAACTGCCCGGGTAATCAACTTGGTCATATGTATCAGGAGAGCCCGTTATCGTTTGCCCGGACGTTGCCGCAACTTCGAGGTCCTCGATCGGATACCACTGCTGTTCGCCGGAAAACCAAAACCCGTCAATATTAATAAGGCGGTCAGTTACGCCGTCAGGTTTGGTGACCGAGACAGAAAAATCTGCATTGCGGACAAATCTATAATTCGCTGAATCGCCGGTGTAATTAATTTGGTCATAGCCGCCATCGCCTTGGAAAACCTGTTGGCCGTTCAGCTCCGTAATGACGACACCCGGTGACGCGACTTGGGCGAAGGCTTGGCCGGAAATAAGGGTTGCCGCGCAGGTTAGTAACAGAGTTAATTTTTTGTATTTCAGCATAATTTATGCCTCTTCTTAAATTTGAACCGCTCTCAAATAGAAAGACCGCTCGCAGGTGTGTTGCAGTTATCTGTGAGAATTCGTGCAAGTTTCGGGCCAGCCTAAGCCCATGTGATCGACTTATGGGGTTTGGCCCGTTTATTGCATCGGAAAGGTTCAATCCCGGCGAGACGACAAATCTGGCCTACGCGACGCTATTTGGTAATACATAGGAATTTCTATGCGCTTTTTAAAAAACACACTCTACTTAGTCACCCTTGGCGCGGCCCTATCCGCATGTGGTGGAGGCGGAAGCTCATCCCCTACGTCGACAGATGTAATTTCGCAACCGGTCACCCAGAGCCAATATGATCTGCAGACTAAAGCGGCGAAAGATCAGTTCGAAAAACGCTTATCGGACGCGCTGGCAGACGCCGAAACGTGGTTGGACGATAACCGGCGCGAAGCGGGCGTTATAACGACTTCATCCGGTCTTCAATACCGCATCGACAAATCCAGTCCCAATCCAAACGGCAAGACCTATGAGGGCGATCAAGCCGTAACGGTGCATTATGAAGGTCGTTTGACGGATGGCACGATATTCGACAGCTCTTTTGACCGGGGCCGTCCCGAATCCTTGAAGCCGAGCGACCTCATAGAAGGCTGGCAAGAGGCGCTAAGCCTAATGCGTCCCGGTGATGAATGGACGCTCTATATGCATCCCGCTTTGGGATATGGCGACATAGGCAAGGGCGGATCCATTCCGGCAAATGCAGCTATAATTTTCAAGGTCGAACTGAGGTAGCGCCTTAAATTCTCATTTTAGGACAAGCCGGCCGCCTCGATTGCGGCCCGCGAATTGATCAACCGGCGGACAGGCGTTCGCCGCGCTCGTGCATTTCCTGCGCTTCGATAGACTTTTTGGCGATAGGCCGCGCGTCCAAGCGTTTCAGGCGAATTGGGTCGCCTGTCTCTTCGCAATAGCCGAAAGTTCCGTTCTGGAGACGCATTAGCGCTTTATCGATTTGGTTGGTAAGCTTTCGCAGGCGATCTTTTGTGCGCAGCTCCATACGGCGATCTGCATTTGCGGCAGCGGTATCAGCCGGGTCAGGATGGGACACACTTTCGCCCTTGAGATATTCAACTGTATTACGCGTTTCCTGCGCAATCTCGTCTTTCCAATCCAAAAGCTTGAGCCGGAAATATTCCTGCTGCTTTGCATTCATGAATTTTTCGTCCTCCGAAGGCACATAGCCTTTCGGAAGTTTGACCGGTTTCTTGGATTTAGGCGCTTTAGACATAATATCCCCATTAAATCTCGGTGAGCCGAAAGTCCCCTCACAGCTGAGTGTTCTCAGTCTGTGCATTCGGAAATTTGCGGCGTGATAACCGCGCCTTTGAAATCTCACAAGCCTAGATGGCAGATTGTCACGAAAAATTCACTTATGGGCTAAAATTTCATCTAAGCTTTATGCAGCCATGTTGCTTGCCCTCGCCGCCGCAATCCATAAAAAGCGCGTCAACGCGGAGAGTATGACATGGCTAGATTTGAAGGCACTGACAATTATGTTGCCACCAAAGACCTGAAAATGGCGGTAAATGCCGCGATTACGTTGGAGCGCCCGCTTCTCATCAAGGGCGAACCGGGGACGGGTAAAACGGTTTTGGCACACGAAATCTCCAAAGGTTTAGGCGCGCCCCTGATCGAATGGAACGTCAAGTCCACGACGAAAGCCCAGCAAGGCCTCTATGAATATGACGCTGTGGCGCGTCTGCGCGACTCGCAATTAGGTGATGACCGCGTTCACGACATCAAGAACTACATCAATAAGGGCAAAGTGTGGGAAGCGTTCGAATCAGAGGTTCGGCCAATTCTCTTGATTGACGAAATCGACAAGGCCGATATCGAATTTCCGAACGACCTCTTGCATGAGCTCGATAAGATGAGCTTCTCCGTTTACGAAACCGGCGAGACGATCACGGCCAAACAGCGCCCAATTATCATAATTACGTCCAATAATGAGAAGGACCTGCCCGACGCCTTCCTGCGCCGCTGTTTTTTCCATTACATCCAATTCCCTGACGAGCAGACAATGGCGGATATTGTTAAAGTCCATTTCCCGGATTTAAAACAACGGATGCTCTCTGCCGCGCTGAAACGCTTCTTCGAAGTCCGCGCCATGCCGGGGCTCAAGAAGAAACCGAGCACGTCGGAATTACTGGACTGGCTGAAACTATTACTCGTCGAGGATATTGATCCGGAAACGATTAAAGAAGCCGACCCGAAAAAAATGATCCCGCCGCTACACGGTGCCCTGCTGAAAAACGAGCAGGATGTGCATTTATTTGAACGGCTGGCGTTCCTGACACGGCGTGAGGGTTGACCGCGACATTTGATTGCTAATCAAATGTAAGGGAACCGACGGACATCGCCCTTCGGCGTTTCACTGCAATCGACCCACAGTGTCGATTGCGGGCGCTTCACGTTGCCGGATCGCCATCCGCGAAGGTCCAGACATCAGGCACTTCTTCGAGCTCTCTCGCATAATAGGCCTGAAACCCCGGCATTTTGACCTGATTGAGGAAGGCTGAATAGGCCATATAGCTCACGAGAAATCTCAGATCGCTGGCCCAAGGCGGCATGAATGTCGGCGGGAGTATCCGCTTTTGACTGGCGAGCTGCGCCAGCGCCGGAATATCTTCAATATCGAGCTTCCCAACAAACAAGACGCGGATCAAATCCGACCGCCGTAGTTTGACGGCAGTGCGGATGAAATTATGTACGCGCAATAATCCATTAAGATAAACCATATCTTTTGTGAAGGGCGCGCCGCCGGATATCACGCCGCCCCGAAATACGCGCCGCGTATTCTCATAAGCTTCTTCGGCATCGAATGCCCTCGGCAGGAAAAAGTCAAAGACCTCTTTAAAATCCGCGCCTTCAATTGCCATTTGAATCGCGAGCACACGGCCGGACAGACGCCGGAAGCGGCGCGGGTCCATATTCCCGGTGATGATTTCAGCGAAGACGGCAAGCCCTTCTTGTATTTCCGTCGTCCCCGGATGCCCGCGCCTGAGTATCGGAAAGTTCTTTTGTAGCTTTCCGTTCAGTCCCGTCGCGCTATGCACGAGGGCTTCATGATGCAAAAGCTGTTCGACATCGCGATCCGTAAAATTGGCGTCCGAACGCACCCGAATGCGTTTCGATGAAGCCGCCGCTTTTGACGATACATCGGGAGACACGATGACCTCCGGCGAGTCGTCTCCAAAATAATGTTCCAGCCGTTCTTCCAAGGCCTCAGCGAATGACTCCGCATCTAATTGCGTCTCGTATCCTTCGACAACCAGCTGATCGAAATCCATTCCGTCCAGTGTGTCGTCCATATGCCGCGCGAGGTCCAACACCCGGGTTGTCTTGTCGAGCATAAGGCCTGTCGGCTGCCCGTAGAGCGATGCGGAATGTTCAAAAAATTCCGGCGTTGCCCGTGCGTCCATCAGATTTGCGGTTGTGTCCAACGTCACGCAAAGGCGTTCCAGCCACTGCATAACCACATGATCCCCGTCGATATGTTTGCGCGCAGATGTGATCGCGTCCCGCGCATGGGACGTATCGACATCGGGGTATTCAGGGGTTGGCAAAACGCCGCGCGTTAAGAACGGCTCGCGCATTGCATTATCCCAGGCCAGCGACGACAAAACCCGCATGTCCTTAGCCGCAGCATCCAGCGCAGTGGCGGCTGCCTTCGCCGATTCTAGTTGTTTCTCATTGAGAGCTGTCATGACCGCGAAGGTGGCAAGACACGCCGCCTAAGTAAAGCTGAGACTGACGCCCCAAGCGGGGTCTTACCGAGAAAGATAAAGGCTTGAGCTTCTCAGTCCCGTCGCATTGTGGGCGGTCAAAATGCGTCGAATGGTAGTACTTTCATCGGAAATCAGAAAGTTGCCCTATCGCTCTAGCGAACTGAATGTCGGGTTTGGTTTATCCGAAATTTGGACAGGCATTGAAACTTCAAAACGAAACTTAGACCCAAAACCCTCTTCACTTTCGACGGCAAGGCTTCCGTCCATGAGGCGGACAATTTGCTTTACCATGGCAAGACCAAGCCCTGTGCCGCCATATCTGCGTGTTCGGCTGTTATCGACCTGTTCAAAACGGCCAAAAATAGTATTTAGCTTCTCGCTGGGGATGCCAATACCCGTATCTTCGAAAGAAAATTGTAAGGCCGCTATGTTGTCCTCGACGCGGCCGCTGACATCAATCAAGACGTGCCCTTCTTCGGTAAATTTCAAGGCATTACTCAGTAAGATCGTCATCACCTGCCGCAGACGGTTTTCGTCTCCGAGATAAACTGTCGGTAAATCCGGCTGAACGCGAACGAGAAGCTCAATCCCAGGATCGAAGGGTTTCTCGCTTTTAAGTCGGGTTATCACATCTTCGACGCAGTCATTTAGATTGAATGGGGCGGACGCCAAGGTCAGTGCTTCGGACTCAATTGTTGAGAACTCCAGAATATCATCAATAATTTTCATGAGGGAGTGGCCGGAGCTACCGATTGTCTGTACCATTTTTTTTTGATGGGCTGTTAAATCGGTCGGTTCCAGAACTTGATACATGCCCAAAATTGCATTCATTGGAGTCCTAATTTCGTGACTCATATTTGCTAAAAATTCCGTTTTGGCTCGATCAGCCGCTCGCGCTTTAAATTCCGCATGTTTTATATGGGTGATATCAAATGCGGTACCCAGCATAACATTGGCCTGCCCACTTGAATCGAGCAAAGCTTTGCCTGTGCATCGCAGCCAGATCTCTTTCCCGGAGTCGGGCCTGATACTTCTATATTCAACCGAATAGCGCGTTTTATTCGCTAAGCATTGGGCAATCTCGCTCTCGACCCACTCATGGTCATCCGGATGAATAAGGGATTGCAAAACATCCAATCTCGGCACGACGCTGGGGTGTACGCCAAGCGTATGATATAGACGTTTCGACCACGTCAAATAATCCGTCGTCAGGTCATGAACCCAAACGCCGAGATCTGAATTCTCAACCGCGATTTTAAAGAAATCGCGATTTGGGCTTAACAACGGCTTAACGCGCGCCTCGTCTAGGAATTTTATATTCGATCTCATGATCTATAATTCACTCAGAAACCTTAAATTTGAAATAATACCATAGGTAGTGTTTTAAAAAAACCTGCCCCCTTTCAAGATCAATGGCGCAATGACGGCTTTCAAAAACGCGAGCGACAAATTTCTGCGGCCATTATTCTACATTTGCACTAGATGAGTTGGCCTGATGGCGCTTGGAAAAATTCGTCCTCGTCAGAGTGAATCAATCAAACCACATCGTCGAATTTGTCCTCCGAACCGCCGAGGCCTGAGACCCTCAATCGGAGCGAAATACCGCCGCAATCTCAAACATTCCCACTGGCTGTTGTGGAGCGAGGTTAAGCCGCTCAGCTTCTGTAGAAACATCCTCATAGGCGACGTTAGCCGAGCGGCTTAAAATGGTCAGGGAAGTGTGTCAGCAATGTTTGCCGATAAAGCGGAAGGAGGCTCAAAAAAATGCTAGGTCTCCAACTTGCAATTACATTTTCCGCCGGTTAATATTTTGTTAGCAAATCGGGGGGCTAGATATGTTTTGTGGAAAATGCGGTCAGCAGATGTCTGCGCGGGCGAAATTTTGTTCGGCGTGTGGCGAGCAAAATATCTCGACAGAAAGTTTGGAAACAAATGTTTCTGAAATTTTACCGCCTGAAGCCAAACCTGCGACAAATGTACGGGAGGAAAGCACCTTCTCGTTGATTGGCGAGGTTATAGAGGGCGCGCAAAGCATCTGGGGCTTGATAGTGCTGGCTATATTAATTCTCGGCGGGATTGGCGCTTTTATTGGGACCCTGGCCCCATCCCCGGAAACCGCGATTGTTGCAACCAGTGAGGCCGAGCAAAGGCTTGCGGACGCAAAGGCTGCTCGTTTGGCGGAAGATCAACGCGCAGCGCTGTCTGACAGTGACGAAGTATTGGCTGCTTTTGAGACCGCAAAAAACTCTAAACAGATATCGAAACTCGGTGCGTTTTATCAAAATTATCCGGAGAGTCAGAACAGGTCAGAAGCTGCGAAGCTGGCAGAGGCCTCTCTGCGGCGTCAAAAATCAACTGCTGCAAAACGCGTCTACAAGCAGTATTTTGGACAACTGCCGGACGATATGAAACCTGCTCCTCAGACCGCCTATGTAAAGAGCTCGGAACCTAAACTTTCTCAAGATTCGAATCAATCGCAAGCGGCTTTGGATTTTAATGCTGCGAGGTTAAACATTGAAAGACTTATGGCAGAGCAAGAGGATGAGAATAATAGGAACTTGGACGATTCAAAGACATACGAGGAGGTTAGTTATGATGGTCCCAGAGATATGGACGGAAGGCCGCACGGGATCGGAAAGATGGTTTTCGAAGAAGGCACACTCTATGAGGGGCGTTTTGAGCACGGGGAGAAAATACTAGGTAAAACGACCTTCCCTGACGGAAGTCATTACACGGGCGGGTATCGTGGATCTTATCCTCACGGCGAAGGTATATAAGTGGATGCCAATGGAGGGACATACACAGGTTCATTTCAGAATGGCGATTTCAGCGGAAAAGGAAAATTAGTTGGTTCGGATGGGAGTGAATATTCAGGAAATTTCGCAAATGGAAATTTTAACGGCGAAGGTTTACTAACAAGTTCGGACGGCAATTCCCTCTCGGGAACTTTTAAGAATGGTGCTTTAGACGGTCCGGGCTTAGAAAATTTTTCGAACGGCGATGTGTACAGCGGAAACTTCTTAGCTGGAGAATTCCATGGTCAGGGGGAATACAAATTTGCTGACGGAGGCAAGCTGTCAGGGAATTTTGTATCAGGTGAATTAACAGGGCAAGGAAGACAAGATTTTACCAATGGGGATTTTTATGTCGGACAATTTAGGGGTGATAGACGTGAAGGGAACGGAGTATTAACCTCAACTGATAGGATTTACGATGGCGAATTCAAAAACGGTCAAAAGGAAGGAAAAGGAGTAACGCGATGGACAGACGGGTCGAACTACCGGGGGGAATGCAAAGGAAACTTTGCGGACGGCGAAGGGGTCTACGATGGCCCGGAGTTCGACTATATTGTATACGGCAACTTTTCAGAGGGCGTAATGACCTCGGCACAGTGTAAATCGCGTTCAGGCGGGCCTCTTCGAGATTGCAGTCAAACTGTCACGCTCACGCTCACGCTTCCATGTTGAGCTAAGTCGTTCTTGCGAAGAAAGGCTATCTAATTCAAATGCCGGCTGGTGGCTTTGGTTTACAATTCAAAATGTACAGAGAGCCCATGCCAAGTTTCGTTGGTAAGAAGATTTAAAAATTCGCTCGGTTCCGAGGGAAGTTGGATGCCTCTCAATAAGTTTTGACCAAGCCCGTTCTATGCTTTGGTAATAAAGCTCGAACGTTTTGAGTCGCGTCGTTAAAGACACTCGCTGAGGTCCGCAATGCCCCCGATTGAGAAGAAACGCGAGCGCTTGTTTTGGGCGACTTAAGCCGCTCGCGCAACACCGCCCCTCGCCAAATGCCGCAAAACCCCCGCTTTTTGCAAACTCTTTCCCGCATTCGAAAGAATAACTGCAGGCAACATCTTCTGCTCTCCTTCCTCGAAAAAACTGTTTTAACCGAACAGCATAGCTGTTCGGCGCTGCACTGCATTTGACTCACAGGGTCAAATACGGGCGTTTCGCGTGTGTTCATTTCACCGAAAAGCGCGCTTGCCCCAACGCCCTTCCCCGCTTATCCCCCGCCCCATGTCTAACGCCCTTGAAACCGAGCCATTGCGCCGCCGCGTCTTTGCGATCATCTCTCATCCCGATGCGGGTAAAACGACCTTGACCGAAAACATGCTTCTGGCGGCGGGTGCGATCCATCAAGCGGGGCGCGTTGCTGCAAGAGGTGAAGCCCGGCGCACGCAATCCGATTGGATGAAAATCGAGCAAGAACGTGGGATTTCCGTGTCGTCCTCTGTCATGACCTTCGAACATAAAGACCTTATCTTTAATTTGCTCGATACGCCGGGTCATGAGGATTTCTCGGAAGATACCTACCGCACCCTTACCGCTGCCGATTGCGCCGTTATGGTTTTGGATGTGGCCAAAGGTATCGAGCCGCAAACGCTAAAACTCTTTGAGGTATGTCGTTTGCGCGATATTCCCATCATCACCTTCGTCAATAAGCTGGACCGTGAGGGCCGCGACACGTTTGATATAATCCAAGAGATACAGGATAAACTCGCACTCGACGTTGTGCCGATGCAGTGGCCCGCCGCCTCGGGCCGCCGGTTCAAAGGCGTCGCGGATTTGCGTACAGGTGACTTCCTGCACTTTGTCAAACCCGAAGACGGCGGCGAGCATGTCATGACCAAAGTCGACAGCAACTCCATCGCAGGCATGTTTGATAATGATGATCTTCTCGCTGAGTTCCTCGAAGAACAAGAGCTTGCGAAGGAATATCCCGACTTCAATTTACAGTCCTTCCGCGAAGGCCACATGACGCCCGTCTATTTCGGGTCGGCTTTGCGTAAATTTGGCGTTCTTGAACTCATCAACGCGCTTGCCGAATTTTGCCCGGAGCCGCAGACCGAAATTGCCAAAAAGGCTGGGCAAGAAATCAAAGTCGAGCCCTCGGGAAAAGAGGTCGCCGGATTTGTCTTTAAGGTTCAAGCCAATATGGATTTGAATCACCGCGACCGCGTTGCCTTCCTGCGCATGTGCTCAGGCGAGTTTAAGCGCGGCATGAAGCTCAAGACGGCAGAGAATAAGACGATTTCCGTTCACAACCCCATCCTGTTTTTCGCCCAAGACCGCGAACTCGCAGAAAATGCCTATGCGGGCGATGTTATCGGTATCCCTAATCACGGGGCCTTACGGGTCGGCGATAGCTTGTCCGAAAGCGGCAAAATAATTTTCGCCGGTATTCCAAATTTCGCTCCCGAAATTTTGCGCCGCGCGCAGCTCAAAGATCCGCTGAAAGCCAAGCATTTGCGTAAAGCGCTAGAATCCCTCGCCGAAGAAGGCGTGACGCAATTATTCAAACCTAATTTTGGGTCTGACATGATCGTCGGCGCGGTGGGTTCACTCCAAATCGACGTGATGCGTGAACGCATCAAAACCGAATATAATCTTGAAGTGACGTTCGAGCAGCCGGCCTACCAAATTGCACGCTGGATTGCGGCTGATGATGAAGACTTGATAAAAGCCTTCGTCGATAAAAATGTTATGACAACCGGAACGGATGTTGATGACGCGCCTGTTTTCCTCGCGAAGTCAGGCTGGGATGTCAGCTATGCGCAGGAGAAAAATCCGGATTTGAGGTTTTTAACGACAAAAGAACGGACGTAACGCGAAAACGGCACATATCTTGAAAGGGGAATTGTCAATCGACAATACACCTGAAAGCGCGTCCCATGCTGACACAATTTTTACCCGGACTGATCATGTTTGCCATCACTTTGGTATTCGTAACATTGATGATAATCCCGGTCACAGCGTTCAAGCAGAAGAATGAGTTGCTAAGGTTTTATTGGATTGGCGTTTGGGGGTTTCTCGCCATGATTGCCGCGTTTTCGGGCGGAAGGGAAACATTGGCTATGCTAAATTTCGACTCAGGAGACGTACCGCTCGCCCAGCTGTCGGCCTTGACCGTCTGTTTTGTTCTATTTGTCGTATTTGCTTGGTTTCGACTCTCGTTCGCCGCTATCCGCGCCGGGATTTCTTACTGGCTGAAAAAGAGGCGAAGCGCTTAACGGCCTCCTGCCAAGACGGCGCCCAACTCTTGTTCCATAACCGGAGTTGTCGGAACCGCAGTAGCGCCTGGTAAGATCGACGGCGCGGGCGCAAGTAAATCATCATTCAAACTCCCAAATAAACTCTTCTGAGCTTGTTGGGGGCTCAGTGCGGTCGGTCCCTGCGTCGTGATTGGCTGCGCGGCGGCTTGGGTTTGGGCCGTAAATTGCGCCAAACGCTGGGACGGTGTCGACGGCTGCGGGCGCGCGGTCGGCTGCGGGGCCATGATGGGCTTTCCGATTGGCGGACGTGAAGACCCACCGACCATATTTTGAGGTTGAGGTGCCCGGTTCTGCAAAGCAGGATTTTGAGCGTAAGGGTTTGGCGCAATGGCGGCCCGATTTTGGGGGCCGGCTGGATATTGTGTTCGTGCAGGTACTTGAGCAGCATAGGGATTTGGAACAGGTGCATTTCTGGGTCCCGTTACGCGCCGTCCCGATTGGCTACGCTGTTGACGAATTTGTTGCTGAGGCGCAACGCCGGCGGATGGTCCGTCCAATAAGGGACGAAACATAGGACGCTGTGCTCGTATCGGTTGGCGGGTCGCTTGACGAACAGGAGCCGGCGCTTGCTGCCCCGTCATTTGTCCTTGACGATATCGATTTTGTTGGGCTGCCAAACTCATCGGATCGAGAGTTGGGTCGACAGGGCGAGTAGAGGCGCCTTGCGCCTGTGAGCGCTGAGGAATGGGTTGGCGTATAACACGGCGCGAGCTTGGCGCTTTTCCAACTCTGATCGTTGGCTTGCTTGAACTGACCTGCGTACCGACTCGAATCGTATTCGTTCCGCCTGAGGTCACGAGAGGTGAATATGAGGCAGCGGACAAGCTCTCACCGGAAATAGAAATTTGTGAGGAGATTGGCGACGATACGGTTGACAGATACTCGCAAATGCCGGGCGCTTCAGGGTTTGGCTTCACATAATTCCAACCTCTGCACTGGGCATCGCCTGCACATTGACTATCGCAAACATCAGCGCCGGCCGAAACAGAACTATGGTACGGCGTACCGGGCCTATATGTCCCTAAATCAGCCGCAAATGCAGGTACTGACATTAAGGTCGCCACAACAGACAGGGTCAAAATACGCATAAGGGCCTCACAGGACAAAAGTCGATTCGTTGATCTATTTTGACGTGAAGGCGTTGACGCTTCGTTAACCCTGTTTCTTAATCGTTGAAGATCCTAATTGTGAGGCGCGGCTTTTGCGATCTCTGCAAGGCTTTCCATTTCGAGCCCTGCCCCGCCAATCAAGGCGCCGTTCACATTTTTGAGCGCGAGCAAACTTTCAGCATTTGCCGGCTTAACCGACCCGCCGTACAGCACCTTCACTTTCGCGCCGACCTGCTCTCGAATTGCATTGTGCATTTCATCAACATCTTCAGGAGTCGCTGTCTTACCCGTTCCAATCGCCCAAACGGGCTCATAAGCAATGACGTAGTCTTTAAGTTTTGGGACGCTGGCTTTGATTTGCGCCGCGACGACTTTCTCAGCCTTCCCTGCATCACGCTCAGCTTCCGTTTCGCCAACACAAATAATAGGGATCAACCCCGCCCGAGCTGCAGCCTTCGCCTTGGCATTAACATCAGCGTCTGTGTCCCCTTCAGCGCGGCGCTCACTATGCCCGACAATCACATAGCTGGCCCCGGCTTCTTTCAGCATTTCGGCTGAGATATTACCCGTGTGCGCGCCGGTGGCATTGGCATGGCAATCCTGCCCGCCCAGCAAAACGGACGTCTGTTCCGGATCCAGCATTGACGTCAATAAAATCGCGGGCGGACAGATCAAAACATCGAGATGCTGCCTGTCATCAACCGGTAAAAGCGCATTAAAATCGGCCGGCTTGAAAGCCCAGCTCAAATCCCCGTGCATTTTCCAATTCGCCGCAATTAAGGGCCGCAATGTCTTCGCCATGCTCTGTCTCCATTTTTGGTCTATATTTCCCGCGAAAACACCCGCATTGCAAGCGTATCGCGGTCTTGTCAGCAAAGCCCCTCATAGGTAAGACGACTGACGTTTTAGTTAACTGGAATCTACACTCTCATGGCAAATACCATCGGCGGAAAAATTAGAAGCGCATTTGTCGCAGTTCTCGTAGGTCTTCTCGTCCTCGCGTTCGCAGTTTGGGGTGTGAATGATATATTTGTACCGGGCGTTAGAAATGCCGTTGTCAGCGTCGGAGATGCCAGCGTTCCAACGCGTGATTTTAACCGCGACCTACAGGCTCGCTTAAGAGAAATCGCGGCCCAACGCGGCGAAGGCCTCACAAATGAGGAAGCTTACCAACAAGGAGTCCACCGCGAAATCTTGGCCGAATATCAGACCCGTCTTGCAATCGAAAAAGACGCGCAAGACCTCGGGGTCGGCGTAAACAGAGCGGACGCAAAAGCCTTCATCGAGGCGATCCCGGCTTTCCGGGACGAGATCACGCAAGAATTTTCGCGCGATAAATTGGTTTCGGCGCTCGCGCAGTCGCGAAACGGATACACGCCCAAGAAATTCGAGGAAGATATTTTGCGGGATTTGCGCAGAACGCAAACCGTAGAAGCTATCGTTGGCGGAATTAAAGCGCCGTCCGGATTCGCCAAACGGCAATTTGATTTTATATCGGAGCAGCGCAGAGCGACGGTTTTGACTTTAAACAAAGACGCCGTTCCAACGCCCGAAACGCCCTCTGATGATGTGTTGCAGGCATATCTAGACAACAATGCGGTTAGATATACGGCACCCGAATTCCGACAGGTCACGATGATACGTCTTGAGCCATCAGGTTACCTACCGGATGTCGCCGGACAAATAACAGAGGAAGACGTAAAAGAGGAATTTGACAGCCGTCTCGCGCGCGGCACGCTTGGAACAAGAGCCTCGCGCGATGTGACTGTTATTGCTGCGCCCGATAAAGCTACTGCTGAGGACGCAGCGACGAGACTGGCCGCAGGGGAAAGCCCCGAGCTGGTTGCAAGCGCATTAGGCCTTTCGAGTTCTGAAACATTTGAAGGCGTAGAAAAAGACCAGCTTCTTGATCCTGTCACAGACGACACCGCTTTCGAGTTATCGCAAGGCGAAGCCGTCGCCGCAGAAAACAGCTTAGGTGGTTGGGAAGCCATATTCATCCCAAGCGCGACGCCCGCCAATACGCCTGAGTTTTCATCTGTTGAAGCGGAAATTCGTCGCGACCTCGGCGAAGAAATGGCGAAGACCCGCATTTTCGAAATTAGTGACGAATTGGACTCGCGCTTGCTCAACGGGGAAACTTTGGAAGCCATAGCGACTGAGCTGAGCCTTCCGATGGAAAGCTATGACTATATCAACCGCATTGGACAAACCCGCGACGGACTTTCCATGAACGGCACGCGGGGCATTCCCGGTATCGCCCAGGATGACGAATTACTTAGGTTGATATTTACCGAAGATATCGGCTTTGACACTGACATTTACCCGACAAATCAAGGGGGATATGTCTCCTTCCGCGTAACAGATGTCATCGACAGCGTAGTTAAACCGCTGGATGAGGTAAAAGATGATGTGCTTCAGGCGTGGATTTCAGAGCAGACTACCGACTCTCTTACGCAGCGCGGATTGGACCTCGCGCAGGAAGTCCGTAATGGCCGGACACTTGAAGATATCGCAGAGGAGCTGGGATCTGCCGCTACGATAGAATCCCGCGGCATTGCGCGAACGCAGCCGCCAAGGGACATCGCGGGCGCGGTGGTCGTTGATCTTCTTACCTCAGAAGTAGGCGACTTAGCGCGAGGAAGCGGGGCTCTTCCCCTCACCTATACCTTGGCACGGCTGGATTCGATTACGCCGAACACGGACGGCCTTGCGGGCGAGATTTTGGATACTGTTCAAAACAATATCAGTTCGGAAATCAGCGGCGATATTCAAAGCGCTTACCGTATGGCGATTTTCAAAGAACATGAATTGCGTGAATATCCGAATCAAGTCCTCGCCACCATGGGTATTGAGGGCGAATAGAGCCGCTTATGCCTCTTTCCTTTTTTCCGTCAGAGGACGCGTTCAAGACATCCGGCGTGGCCAAATCACAGCTGATCTATGCCCGCGTCATCAATGATATTGATACGCCCGTTTCTGCGTTTTTAAAGGCGGCGCTAGGGAAACCTTATGCGTTTTTGTTTGAATCTGTCACAGGCGGCGAACAGCGCGGACGCTATAGCTTCTTCGGTTTCGACCCGGATATTATCTGGCGTTCTAACGGTGACCGGAGCGAGATCAGCCGGGATGGCGGCGATTACAAAACTTGCGCCGGAAAACCGCTCGACGCTCTAAGAGCCCTGCAGGCCGAGATAAAATTTGACCTCCCGGAAGACATGCCGCCCATGGCGGCCGGGCTGTTTGGCTATCTTGGTTATGATATGATCCGGCAGGTCGAAACATTGCCCGGCGCAAAAAACGATCCCATCGGAACGCCGGATGCCATTATGGTCAGGCCCCGCATCGTTTGTATTTTCGATCAAGTCGCGCAGGAAATCATTATCGGCGCGCCGCTTCCGGCTGGAGGCGATTACGACGCGGCCTGCGAGCGTATTTCCCGCGTTGCTACAGATTTAGCGCTGCCTCTATCCGCCAATAGCGGACGCGATATCGAGATACCCACGCTGAATCCAAACCTCGGCACAGATGCCAAAACTTTCAGTAATCGGGTCAAAGCCGCAAAGGATTACATTCTCGCAGGCGATATTTTTCAAGTTGTTATTGGCCAACGCCTCTCGGCCCCGTTACCCGCCTCGCCCTTCGCGCTTTACCGTAGTTTGCGGCGGATGAACCCCTCACCCTTTCTCTACTTCCTAGACTTCGACGATCATCAAGTCATTGGCTCCAGTCCAGAAATTCTCGTTAGGTTGCGGGATGGTGTTGTCACAGTTCGCCCCATTGCCGGCACGCGCCCGCGCGGAAAGACAACAGCGGAAGACAATCAATTCGAAGCGGATCTTCTGGCCGATCCTAAAGAATGCGCGGAACATCTCATGCTTTTGGATTTAGGCCGCAATGATGTCGGCCGCGTTGCGAAACCCGGCACGGTGAAAGTCACCGAGCGCTTCACCATAGAGCGCTACAGCCACGTCATGCACATCGTCTCCAATGTCGAAGGCGAAATTCAGGAGGGGCTCGATACGCTGGACGCGCTCTTTGCTGGATTTCCCGCAGGAACAGTTAGCGGCGCGCCCAAAGTCCGCGCAATGGAAATTATTGACGAGTTGGAAGATGAGAAACGCGGTATCTACGCGGGTGCCGTCGGCTATCTCTCTGTGACAGGTGATATGGACACAGCCATCGCGCTTCGCACGGCTATCGTGAAGAACGGCACGCTGCATGTCCGCGCGGGCGCAGGTATCGTTATGGACAGCGTCGCACAAATGGAATTCGAAGAAACCATCCACAAATCAAACGCCCTCTTCCGAGCCGCGGAGCAGAGCGTGCGTTTTGGAGAAAACTCATAATCGTTATGGCCTCCGAATACTCAAGAACAATTAAGAACGGCATGAAGCGCCTATGTAAAGACTTTGATGATTTGATCTCTGATGCGGATTTCAAAAAGACAGGTCATAGGCGCTGGAAACGCGAACGGAATAATTTTTCGGAACAAATTCATCTTTGGAGAAACGGCAGTTCCTACGGCGCACCAATAAGTAACTCTATTGATATCAGAGTGAATTTATCTTCCGAAAACCTTGCGGTCGAGGAAAGCGTCGAGTGCAAAACAACCTCCAGTGAACTCATTCGAAAGAAAGACGGTTATGTTTACCACCTTCGTTTCAATGCCAAATCTTGGAGCACATATGACCTTTGCCTTCAAGACATGCACTTTTTCATAAAGGATTATGCCGAACCTTGGTTTGACGCACAAATGAATCCAAATGGGTTGTCGAGTTTCTTCAAAAAACTCTTCAAAGGAAACTCATAATGCTCCTAGTCATCGATAATTATGATAGCTTTACCTACAATCTCGTGCATTACGCGCAGGAGCTCGGCGCGGAAACGAAAGTCATACGCAATGATGATTTGAGCGTCGCCGAAGTTCTGGCAACAGGCGCGAGAGGCATCCTCCTCTCCCCCGGTCCCTGCACGCCGAATGAGGCGGGAATTTGTTTGGACCTCATCGCAAATGCCCCTGACGATCTCCCCATTCTCGGTATCTGTTTGGGACAGCAGAGCATTGGTCAGGCCTTCGGCGGCAAAGTCATTCGCGCTAAGGAAATTATGCACGGCAAAGTCTCGCCCATCCATCATGACGGGACGGGATTATTCGCGGGTCTTGAGAGCCCGTTCAACGCGACGCGCTATCATTCCCTCTCGGTCGAACGCGAAAGCCTGCCCGGTGAGCTGCTGGTCAATGGGTGGACGGAAGACGGCGAGATTATGGGGCTGCGTCATGCCACCCGCCCTATCCACGGATTGCAATTTCACCCAGAGTCCATTGCCTCCGAAAACGGGCATAAGCTCATTGGGAAATTCCTCGAGCTGATGACATGAACGGCGTAGATATTCGCGCGGCTTTGACGGCTATGTTGTCGGGCAAGATGGATACAGCGGACATCGCGGCCACCCTTGTTCAGATTGAAACTGAGGGCGTCGGCGCGGAACAACTCACAGCAGGCGCAGCCGTTATGCGCGAACATATGACCCGTGTGAGCGTGCCGGGCGGCGCCATTGATATTGTCGGTACGGGCGGAACGGGGCTCAAACTTTTATCTATCTCGACCGCGACTGCTTTTGTTGTCGCAGGCGCGGGCGTCCCCGTCGCCAAACACGGAAATCGCGGCGCGAGCAGCCCGACGGGGACCGCCGATACGCTCTCCGAACTCGGCGTAAATATCGCTATGACGCCGGAGCGCGCGGCAGCCGCTGTCTCCGAAGTCGGCATGGGATTTCTCTTCGCGCCAACCTACCACCCCGCCATGCGGCATGTCGGTCCCGCCCGAAAGCAAATCGGAAAACGTACGATTTTCAACAGATTAGGCCCGCTTTGTAATCCTGCCGAAGTTAAATATATGCTACTGGGGAGCGCCGAAGCGCATCTCGTGCGGCCTATGGCGGAAGCTTTGAAAGCCAATGGCGTCATGTCGGCTATGGTTGTTCACGGCGAAGACGGCATGGATGAAATCACGACGACGGGTACAACGCAAGTGGCGGAATTAAATAGAGGCGATATTTCAGAATACGTCCTCTCGCCAGAAACATTTAATCTCGACCGCGTGTCCTTACAGGCCATTTCCGGCGGCGCGCCTGCCGTGAACGCCGCAGCTCTATCTCGCCTCTTGGACGGCGAAGCGTCTGCTTACCGCGATATAGTTTGCCTCAATGCAGGGGCGGCTTTGAAAGTTGCGGGCAAAGTTGTCGAGATCACGGAAGGCATCAAACAAGCCTCCGAGTCTATAAACTCAGGTAAAGCCAAATCCATCCTCACCCGTCTCGCGGAGTTTTCTCATGGCTAGCCTCATGGATGCACCGGATGTGCTCAAGAAAATCGCCGCTTATAAAGCGGATGAGGTTGCGGCTCTCAAAGCCCGCACGACGATTGAGGCTCTGCGCGAAACCGCCGCCGCCCTGCCCCGACCGCGCGGATTCGAGACCGCGATTAAATCCGCCACCGGTCCGGCTCTTATCTGTGAGGTCAAGAAAGCCAGCCCATCCAAAGGCGTCATTCGCCAAGACTTTGACCCCGTTGCCATCGCCAAAGCTTATGAGGCCGGCGGCGCGACCTGTATGTCCGTCCTGACAGATGGCCCGGGGTTCCAAGGTAGCAATGAAATATTCGCGCAGGTCCGGAGCGCGACATCTCTCCCTCTCCTCCGTAAGGACTTCATGCTCGACCCCATTCAAATCGCGGAAAGCGCAGCTATGGGGGCAGATTGCATCCTCATCATTATGGGCATGATTGATGACGCGACTGCAATGGGACTGTTGGATGAAGCCAACGCGCTAGGAATGGACGCGCTCATCGAAACCCATGATCAGACTGAATTAGAACGGGCGATAAAACTCGGCGGGTCCATGATTGGTATCAATAATCGAGACCTGCGGACCTTTGATACGACGCTAGACACTTTCACCCGCCTCGCGCCCAAAGCGCCAAAGGACTCTACGCTCATAGCGGAATCAGGGATTTTCACTAGAGACGACATCCTCCGCCTCGCCGAACATGGCGCGCAGGGCTACCTGATCGGCGAGAGCCTGATGCGGCAGGATGATGTGGCGGCGGCAGTCCATATTCTTTCTGCTACTAAGAAAACACAGTCAAAAGGAGGTATTTAGAGATGGAAAGTTTGGCTGACCAATGGTGGATAGGTGGCTTTGGAATTCTTTGCGCTATTCTTTTAACAACTTTGCTAAATAGCAATAATAGAGAAAAGGACCAATCAAAGAAATCCGATCCCGACAAACTTTATAAACAGTTGGTGATTCACTCTATTATTAATCCGCCTGCGTCAAAGATGGACGAAAATCGTAAAAAACGGTATGAATTAGCCAGCCGGATTTTGCTATGTTTTGACTTAAGTGTCAGCGACCTAAGAAAATTTAACTCCGTCGGCTCTAAATACGATGAGGAAATAAGCTCTGATTCAAAAAACAAAAACTTGGATTTTTTACTTCAATCAATGAAAATTTATTCATTGAAGAAGGGGCCCGTGCATAGAAAACCCGAGATGATTTTAGAAATGATACTCGCTGCCGTAAATTAAGCGAAGGAATTACCTATCAAATCATAAATTTAAGCACCCTTGACAAATAAAAGAACATCAGTAGAACAAAGGTCAATGTTGCCATTTTGTTCGGAGATATGCGGATGCTGACCCAAAAGCAGAGAGACCTTCTCATTTTGATTGATAAGCGGATTAAGGCCGTGGGTGTGCCGCCGTCTTATGATGAAATGAAGGATGCGTTGGGCCTAGCGTCCAAGTCAGGCATTCATCGTCTTATTTCCGCTTTAGAAGAACGCGGCTTCATCCGCCGCCTGCCCAATAAAGCCCGCGCGATTGAGGTTCTCAAGACACCGGAAGGCTATGATGATGGGACCGCCCTCGCACCTGTTGCCGCCAACGATAGCTATGAAATTCCCTTTGTCGGGAAGATCGCGGCTGGCCTTCCGATTATGGCCATTGAAGATTCGCATAATCTTATGGCCGTTCCGCCGAGCATGATGGGCAATGGCGATCATTACGCGCTCGAAGTTGAAGGCGAATCCATGATCGAGGCGGGCATTATGGACGGCGATATTGTGGTCATCCGTAAAGCCAATACGGCCCGAAATAACGAAATCGTTGTCGCCCTTGTCGATCAGGACGAAGCGACGCTGAAACGGATTTACCGCACAGGCAGTCAAGTCGAGCTAATCGCGGAGAACAAAGACTTTCCAACCAAGACCTATGGTCCTGACCGTGTTGAAGTTCAGGGTATTCTTGTCGGCTTGGTGCGCAGCTACCAATAAGGTTGAACAGCTCCGCCTGATTATGAATTAATTATCCCAAACCCGTCGTCTCTCTTTCGGAGGACGTGCGGGCTTTGTTGTGAGTCGATCCTGTAGATAAACATCGAGTGCGCCTGTCTCGCGCAATGTGGATTCGTCAATCAAGACGGCCTCGCAATTTCGCCGCGCCACAGGTCCCGCGCTTCTGACGGACAGGATAACCAGATCAGACGCCATACATTCGTCCGGCACTTCTGACGGGCTCTGCAGGATAGAAATTTTCCACGGCCCTACCTGCGCGCGGCAGGCGAGATAATCACATTGCGCAATGCGGTCTTCATAGGGCGCCCAATCCGCCTCCGGCAGCCCTGCCCGCTGCGCGAATTGCTCCCGTCCGTATCGATCGGGGCGGCGCGAGTCCACGAAGAGCACAGGCGTATCGCCTTCGCTTTCCGGCGGAGCCCAAAAGGCCACTTTGCCCACTTCTGAAATGCGCAAGTCCGGCCGAGGCGCCGAGCCCCACCCTGCGAAGGCCACGAAGATCAAAACCAAACCCGGTATTTTCCAAATGCGCGTTCCCATGCACAGCGCAACAAATCCAAGCGCGTAGGTCGGCAAAACCCAATCGGGCGCGGCCCCGATATAGGCCATCGCGCCGGGCCAACTCGCCACCCAGTCTGCGGTCCATAAAATCGGCTCAAGCGCTTTTCCCATCACGAATAGCGGCGCGGCTTCTAATCCAAACGGCATGAGGAGAAGCGAGACGACCGCGAGCGGCATCACAAAAAGCGAGAATAGCGGCATGGCGAGCAAGTTGCCTACAAAGCCGTAACTCGCAAAGCGATTGAAATGGAACAGCGCGAAACCACCTGTCGCAAAGCCCGCGACGAGGCTGGTAACGCTGAGCGAGGTCATAAAATCAACGACTCGCCGCGTAACGCCCCGCTGTGCATAGGCAGGTCGATACATCTGCCACGCTTGATACACGGCGACCAAAGCCGCCACGGCCGCAAAGGACATTTGAAATCCGACAGAGACGAGGCTCTCAGGATGCAAGGCCAGCGTGATCAAAGCCGCCACGCAAACTGACCGCATCGACACGGCCCGCCTGTCCAAAATAATGGCGAGAAAGAAAATTGTCGACATCACCCAAGCGCGCTGGGTCGCTACCGACGCCCCTGATAAAACAAGATAAAAACTCGCCGCGCCTATCGCGGTCATGGCCGCAAATTTTCGGACATCATATCTGCGCGACAACGGCAATATACAGGCGAGGAGCAAGGTGATCGCTGAATATGTTGCCCCCGCGAGCAAGGCCATATGCAGCCCTGAAATTGCGAGAATATGCGCCAGCCCCGCTACGCGTAAGTTCTCTGTCTGCTCCGCCGGGATATATCGCCGAACCCCTGTCATTAACGCGGCTTGCAAGCCGGCCGTTTCTGCCGGGGCGGTTGCCATAACGCGTTCGGCAATACCGTAACGCCAACGGACTACAGCGCGATGTGCCGACTCCCACGAACTCAACTCGGCTGAAGCTTGCGCTTCCGGCGCGCCATATCCGAACCCAAAACCGCCAACCCCTTTGAAATAAGCCGCCTGCCCCGGATTATATCCGCCCGGAACGACGGGCGCGGGCGGGGCCTTGGCGGCGACCAACCAGTTAATCGTTTGCCCGACTTCTATTGGCGGATCAGGTCGTTTCGTGACGCGGACGCGAAGGCGCTTTGGGGTTTCATCCTCGGCCAATCCGCGAACCGCCAGCGTCTCAATCACATATCTTTCACTCTTACCGGATTTCTCGATCGCGCTCACCCAGCCTTCAATGCGGTAGGTGCGTTCCTGCTGCGGCAGGCGTGGTGTCTCTGCTTCTGCGCTGTGCCAAACGGCGCGCCCAAGTCCGAGGGACATCATGAAAACTAGCCAGAGTATTCCGGGCCACCCATTCGGCTTTTCCCGCAATATCCAAAAGCCCCCGCCCGATAAGCAGCAAGCCGCGACGGCCCATCGCCAATCCGGCTCAACGGGCCATGCAAAGTAGATAAATATACCAACGGCGAAAGCGACAACGCCGGTATTGAACCCCGCGAAGAAATTGAGTTCAGCCGAGCCTAAACGGCCGCGCAATTTTGAATAGGCGCTTTGCGTTTCCTCGCCCTGATAATCCCTATTCACCTTCTCCATCGCATGCCATAGAGCGCTCAAATCAAACCAGATTGCAAGCCGTAAAAGGGTCTCTCCGCCATGAGCCGTCCGATTGTTACACGTTTCGCGCCGTCGCCGACGGGCTATCTCCATATTGGCGGGGCTAGAACGGCTCTATTTAACTGGTATTTTGCAAAGAAAATGGGCGGGACATTTCGCCTCCGCATCGAAGACACAGACCGCGCCCGCAGCACAGATGACGCCACCGCCGCGATACTGAATGGCATGGAGTGGCTGGGCCTGAGCGCGGATGACGACATTGTGTATCAGAGCCGGAATGCCGAGGCGCATGTCGCGGCCGCTAACGCTATGCTGCAAAGCGGCGCGGCCTACCGTTGCTATGCCACAGCGGAAGAGGTTGAGGCCCTTAAGGCAAAGGCCCGCGAAAACAATCAAGCTTTCCGCAGTCCTTATCGCGATAGCACAGAGGCAAAAGACGCACCTTTCGCCGTGCGATTTCGCGTGCCGGACGGGGAAACGAAAATCACAGACCACGTCCAAGGCGACGTCATTTGGCAAAACGCGAGCTTTGACGATCTCGTGCTCCTGCGCGCGGACGGAACACCGACCTATATGCTCGCCGTTGTTGTCGATGATCACGACATGGGCGTGACCCATGTTATTCGCGGGGACGACCACCTGATCAATGCCGGCCGCCAGACGCAGCTTTATCAAGCGCTGGGCTGGGACGTGCCGGAATGGGCGCATGTGCCGCTTATCCATGGTCCCGACGGAAAGAAACTGTCTAAACGTCACGGCGCCTTGGGTGTCGAAGCTTACGAGGAGCTGGGCTATCTGCCCTCCGGTCTACGCAATTATCTCGTAAAACTCGGCTGGAGCCATGGCGATAGTGAGATTTTCTTAAATGACCAAGACCTGATCGACGCGTTTTCGCTGGAAGGCATTAACGCGTCTCCGGCGCGGCTTGATTTTGACAAGATGGATTTCATCAACGCGCAGCATCTATCCGCGATGGATGATGCCGAACTTTTGAACGTCGCGACGCCTTTTCTCGAATCCGTCAATGGGGGCCCAATATCGGAAGCCGTTGAGGCCAGAATTTTGGAGGCTATCCCCACGCTCAAACCCCGCGCGAAAACACTGATCGAGCTGGCGGAGCAAGCGAAATATCTGATGGATATACGCCCACTGGAAATAACCGGAAAAGCGGCAAAACCCCTCAAACGGGACGGCGCAATTGACCTGCTCTCGGCTTTGACACAGGCGCTTAAATCCCGCAAAGGGACCGAATGGACGGCAGAGGCTTTACAGGCTTTGCTAACAGAATTTGCGGAAGCGCGCGATATCGGTTTTGGCCGTGTCGGACAACCGGTCCGTGCGGCGCTGACGGGAGGTTCGCCCTCACCCGATTTGTCAGTTGTCTTGGCCCTTTTGGGACAAGACGAAACGATAGGCCGGATGGACGACGCCATCGCTGCATTTTCTGTCTCCGAATAATTTTAGGGCACAATAAAAGGTAAGAACATTATGGAAAATAAGATTACACAAACCGGAACAGCCACAATTTCGATTGAAGGCAAAAGCTACGACCTGCCCATCATGAAAGGCAGCATGGGCGCACCGGGAATCGATGTTCGCGCGCTCTATAAGCAATCCGGCCATTTCACATTTGACCCTGGTTATACATCAACTTGCTCTACCGAGAGCCAAATCACATTTATCGACGGCGGCAAAGGCCAGCTCCTCTATCGCGGGTATGACATCGAACAATTGGCCGAGCAATCAACCTCACTCGAAGTTGCCTATTTGCTCATCAACGGCGAACTCCCGAATGACTCGGAATATAAAAATTTCCAGTCAACGATCACTAACCACACAATGCTGCATGATAAAGTCGAAAGCTTTTTCCAAGGCTATCGCCGTGACAGCCATCCTATGTCTATGCTCTGCGGGACGGTCGGCGCGCTTTCCGGTTTCTACCATGATGACCAGCACACGACCGAAGATGAAGCTCGTAACTTGGCCATTCATCGCATCATTGCAAAAATCCCGACTCTGGCCGCCCGTTGCTATAAATATAGCGTGGGCCAGCCGAGTGTTTATCCGCAAAATGACTTGTCTTATGCCGGCAACTTCCTGCGCATGTGTTTCGCCGTTCCGGCTGAACCCTATGTCGTAAACCCCGTCATTGAACGGGCGATGGATAAGATCTTCATCCTGCATATGGACCATGAACAAAATGCTTCGACCTCGACCGTTCGCCTCGCCGGTTCCTCCGGCGCGAACCCTTATGCCTGTATCGCTGCGGGCACGGCCTGTCTCTGGGGACCGAGTCACGGCGGCGCGAATGAAGCGGCGCTCAACATGCTCAAAGAAATTGGCACGGTTGACCGTATTCCGGAATATGTTGCCCGCGCCCAAGATAAGAACGACCCGTTCCGCCTCATGGGTTTTGGTCACCGCGTCTATAAAGCGACGGATCCGCGCGCGAAAGTTATGCGCCGCACAACACATGAAGTTCTCGGCGAGCTGGGCATTACGAACCCCGTTCTTGAAGTCGCGATGGAGCTTGAGAAAATTGCGACGAATGAAGAATATTTCGTCAAACGCGGCCTCTATCCAAATGTCGATTTCTATTCCGGCATCGTTCTCTCGGCGCTCGGTTTCCCGACAAGCATGTTCACCGTTCTTTTTGCTCTGGCTCGGACAACGGGTTGGATTTCGCAGTGGAATGAAATGCTGGAAGATCCCAGCCAACGTATTGGACGCCCGCGTCAGCTTTACTCCGGGGCGACATTACGTGACTTTGTTCCAATGGATAAGCGCTAGGGGATAAGCGCTAGGGGATAGACGCTAGGGAACAGACGCTAGGCTTCGGCCAAAATATCTAACACGCCCTGCGCGGCTCGCGCGCTGGCTGTCACTGTTTTTGGACCGCGTAGACTATCGGTCTGAGCTATCAACGCGGCGCGCGCAGCGTCGCGTTTTTTTGTATCCGTCAGGTAAGGCAGCACGGCTTGAGCCAGCGTGTCTCCCGTCACATCAGACTGCACGAATTCAGGCATGAGCGGCTCGTCCGCTGCAATGTTGACCATCGACATATAGTCCGGCTTGAACAACTGTTTTACGATCAAATAGGTTAAACCGCTCAAGCGGTAAGCGACGACGGTTGGCACCCCCGCGCAAGCCAGCTGCGTTGTGACTGTGCCTGAACAGGCTAAAGCCGCCGTCGCGCACGCCATGGCGTCAAGTTTGGCGGACTCAGGCAATAAGATAATTTCGTTCAACCGCGGGTCAGCACCAGCCGCCGCGCCGACATCTTTCGCGACGGAATCGGAAACCGGACTGATAACCGCAAGATCAGGCAAGCTTTTCTTCAAAGAAACAACCGCATCCGCAAAAGGTTTCGCGAGGCGCACCACTTCGGATTGGCGGCTCCCGAAATAGACCGACAAAATAGGACGATCGCCGAGATTATATTGCTCTCTTATCGCCTGCGCATCGCCTGCCCTATAATTCGTATCATAAACCGCGTTTCCAACATAATGTGTCGGTAGTCCTAGCGGCGTAAAGTACTCAGCCTCAAACGGATGGAGCGTCAACAGACCGTCAAACAGACGTGCAACGCGGGGCGCGCGTGAGGGTCGCATCGCCCAGACCTGCGGCGCGACATATTTTATGAGCGTCTTATCAAAGCCCCGTTTCCGTAGCCGTTCTGCCAGACGGATCATAAAGCCATAACTGTCCAAGAAAATCACGGCGTCGGGCTGCGCGGTTTCGATACGTTCCGTTGCAACAATTATTTTATTACGCACGAGGGGTAAACGGCGCAGGGCTTCCGTGATGCCCAAAATCGCGAGACCGTCAATATCCATCTGCGAGGGAATACCTGCCGCTTTCATTCTGGGGCCGCCTATGCCCGCAAACGAAATATCAGGCCTAAGCACGCGAAGTTCAGTCACCAAATCTGCGCCAAGTTGATCAGCAGACGGTTCGACAGCGATCAGGTAGAGTTTCATTCGGTCGGCTTATTCAGCTTTGGGAAGACCCGCGATGAACAAGCCTCCCTCATTGGCGAGGCGCAAGGTCTCTTCTCGCTCAATTATAAATGCGCCGCCTGCCTCGGCAACGATCCCCGCCAGGCCCGCCTCTAACGCATGGCGCACGGTGTTGGGCCCAAGTGTTGGCAAGTCCACACGAATATCTTGGTTTGGCTTTATGAGTTTCGCCAATACGCCGATACGCTCTTCCGGCGTTCCGCGTAATTCAGGCGCGAGGTTTAACAGCCGCGTTAACATCGCGTCCGTGCCTTCTTGCGCTTCGACGGCCAATGTCACGCCTCTGGCAACTACAGCGCCCTGTCCAATATCAAGCGCGCCGATAGCCGCGGCAATTTTACAAGCTTGCAGCGCGTCATGGCGGTGCGCCTCGGTCATCGGAATGTCTCCGGCCAGACCTTCGGTCAGCATCAAATCGGCGCAAACCTCTTGCGGCGATATGATTTGAAATCCTTCCTGCTCGAACAAGCCAAGGACATGGCGCATCAAGGCGTCATCGCCCTGACCGGCTGCGCGAATGGTGCCCGGCAAATGCCGCATTGCTTTAAAATCAGGTTTCAGGCGTTTGAAATCCGGACGCTTCACAATACCTGCAAAACAAACATGGGTGCAGTTCGCTTTTTTCAAGCGTTTCACCATTTTCCCAAATTGTCCTAAGCGCAATCGCGTTACGTCGCGAAAATCTGTTTCTTCGACAAAGGGATCAAGTGCAATCAATGTTCCGAATGTTCCGGCATCCTGAGCTGCTGCGCGAACATATTTTGGCAAATCACCGCCGCCGGCAATCAGACCAATGATGGGTTTCGTGTCCATATTAAGGCATGCACAAAGAGCGGTGGGAGTCGGTTTTTATGAAAGCGACAATTTCTTTGACCAGGTCATAATTGCCGTACATTGCGCCGGCATCTTCCAGGCGTTCGGCAAAGGTCCCTTCTTGCGCAAAGAGCAAGCGGTAAGCGGCGCGCAGCTCTCTTATCTGCTCGCGCTTGAATCCTCTACGTTTCAGCCCCACGATGTTCATGCCTGCCATGCGGGCCGGATTACCGACAACGAACCCGTAAGGAATGACGTCTTTTAGGACCGTCGCCATACCGCCAATAAAGGCGTGCGCCCCAATGCGCGTGTGCTGATGAATGGCGCAAAGGCCGCCGAGAATCGCATGGTCACCAATTGTAACGTTTCCGCCGATCTGCGCGCCATTAGAAACGATGACGTGATTACCCATCTGGCCCTCATGCGCGAGATGGGTGCCTACCATAAAATAGCAGTCGTGACCGATACGCGTAATTGGCTTTCCGATGTCTGTGCCGGGGTGAATATTTACATTTTCGCGGAATGTGCAGCGAGCGCCAATTTCGATTCCGACAGGGCCGCCTTTATGTTTTAGATCTTGCGGGTCAAAACCCATAGAAACGAAAGGAAATAGCCGGCTGGATTCACCAATAGTAGTGTTGCCCGACAAATTGACGTGGCCAATTAATTCGACTCCGTCACCCAATTTTACGTCAGGTCCGATAATGCAATAGGGGCCAATTTTGACGCCCTCGCCTAAGTCAGCCTTTGGATCGACCAGAGCCGTTTCGTGAATTTCTACTGTCATGATATCTGCTTATAGACTCATCTGAGCGGCGGCAAATTTCAAATCGACGGCTGTTTCGCCTTCAACGTCGATCCGGCCCTCAAATTTATAAAATCCGCGGCGCTCTCGCACGAGTTCCACATAAATATTCATAACGTCATCAGGGCGGACCATGCGCCGGAACTTCGCCGCCTCGACGCCCGTAAAGCCGATGAAGTTACCCTCGGTAACGGCTCCCTTTAGGCCTAATATCAACGCCCCGGCTTGCGCGATGGTTTCTATCAATAAGACACCGGGCATGACCGGAAAGGCCGGAAAATGGCCTTTGAAAACGTCCCAACTTGGGTCGACGCGGGTTATTGCGTGAAGATGGGTATCATCAGCACGCTCGACCCTATCAATGAAAAGCATGGGATCACGGTGAGGCAGAATATCCTCCACGGCTGCGCGGTCCAACGGGTAGCTATGGGTCATTTTTTGCTCGACAGTTTTCTAAGGGTCGCAACGTTCCGCATGTGCTCTCGGACAGGCATAGCCGGAATACCGGAATACATCTGGCCTGCGGGAACGTCTGACATCACGCCTGCGCTTGCCGCCAGAATAGCGCCGTCCCCTACGGTGACATGATCGGCTAGGGAGGCCCGTCCAGCGAGAAGACATTTCTTGCCGATGACGCAGCTTCCCGAAATACCTGCGTGGCCCGCAATCATTGTGCCCTCGCCAATCGAAACATTGTGACCAATCTGGACCAAATTATCAATTTTAACATCATCAGAAATCAGCGTGTCGCCCAACTGGCCGCGATCAACGCAGCTATTTGAGCCGATTTGCACGCGGTTATGTATCATAACGCGGCCAACATGCGGAATGCCAAAAATCCCGGCCTTATCCTCGGCCATTCCAAAGCCCGAGCCGCCGATCACAGCGCCGGATTTAATATGGCACGCGTCGCCCATATTGGTGAAGGACAGCCGCACATAGGGCTCGATGACACAATTCGCTCCTATCGTAACGCCGTCTTCAATGGCGCAGAAAGGCCCAACGACTGTGCCGGCCCCGATTGAAACTCCGCTGCCAAGGCTTGCGGAGGCATGAACGGAAGCTGTGGGATGTATGTCGGCGGTTTTGCTATCCAAGCCGCCCTCTTTAACCATCTCGCCCGTCAGCCGCGCGAAGGCGGCGCGGGGATTATCCGTGATTAGTGCAATCATTCCAGTCTCAGTGACGAGCGGCATTAATTTTTCAGTGGTCAAGCAGGCCGCTGCATTTGCCGTGGCAAGGTCAGCCTTGCGGCGTTTGTCAGAAAAAAAAGTTATGCATCCGGGCTGGCTGCCCCCGAGCGCGGCAGGTCTTTCGATCATTTCATCGCCCGCTCCCTCAATTGGAAGCGGCACGCCTAATCTCGACGCTATCTCTGACAGCGAAACGGGGGAGCTTACCGTATAAAAATGCCGATCAATCATAGTATAGCTTTACCCCGAAATGCACATGAACATATAAAAAAACCGAGCCGGAGGAAATATCCGGCTCGGCTCTGATATATTGAGTATCAAGACCAGACAACTGCGCCTTGAGTTTATGAGTTAGCCTTTGCGCGGCAAACGCTCACGGGTCACCGGCACAGTTTTCAACTGGCTGTTCAAACGCGAGATAACAACGTCAGTAACATCAGCCGGGCCGCCATAAATGACGAGTTGCTTTTCTAAAACAACGTCAGCATTCCGTTCTCTCGCAATCTGATCGATGATTGTTTTCAAACGTTTTGAAACCTGACCAAGCGCCTTTTGCTCCGTGATTTTCAATTCCTGAGCCGTGTAATATTCTTCTATTTGCAGCTTTTGTTGATCCGTTTGCAAAGCCTGCGCTTGTGACTGTAGGGATGTATCAGCTCTGATCGCCTCAACGCTCGTTTTTGAACTGAGTTGAGCTTGAAGAGATTTCGCTTTGGATTCCAAAGGCGACCGCTTGGCTTTCATCTCTGAACTTGCAGAAGTGTAGATCGTTTCTAATTGGCGGGCGACATGCTGGCCGACAATTGAATCTTTTAAAACCTTTTGCGTGTCCACAACGAGAATCGTTGATTGCGCAAAAGATGCGCCCGCAAAACTGACCGCCAGTATGACGCCTGCGATGACGCGAAGAAATGTACGTTGTATCATAATAATTAGAACCTTGTTCGAGTGGTGAACTGGAACGACTTTCTGTCGTCATATTGCTGTTTCACCAGCGGTTTGGTAAAGTCGAACCTAATTGGTCCGAAAGGACTTTCCCAGAAAACACTGACGCCGGCCGTAACACGCGGGTCGAGCCCGTCTTCCGTGCGCTGACAAATAACACCTGCTGCCGTGATACCATCGCAAGATGAACCCGCCGTGAAATTATTATCCGTACTGCTGAGAATTAAATTATACTGATCAGTCTCATCAAGAAGACCAACGGTACCGGCTTCCACCCACGTACTTCCCAAGAGGGACGCAATTCCGAGCGGGAAACTGACCTCCGCCGCCGCCAGACCAAATGCGTTGCCGCCCAAAGCGCTGCTCCGGCCATCGACGCCGTTGATCAGCGTGCTTCCGGTATCAGCATTATAGTTGAGGATACGCGGACCGACGCCCGCATTGTCGAAGCCGCGGAATTCGAAGTTACCTTTGAAATAACGGTCGTTAATGGCGACGCTATCATCGCCCCATCCGCGTATATAGCCACCGGCAATGGTCGCGGAGGCAATGACGTCTTTATACAATCCCTTGTAATAATTACCCCGAATATCCGTCCGAAGATATTTAACATCTCCGCCGATACCGGCCAGATCCTGGCTGAGTTGCAGATCAAAGCCGCCTGTGGGCGTAATCGGATCATTCCGGCGATCCCAGGTAAAGGAGTAGCCGAAGATGGACGACAAACGTCCGCCTAATTGATCACAAAGTGACAGCAGGTTACGGTTTGTCGCGCTGGATAAGGTACCCGCACTCACGCCCGCTTCAATAGCCGGGCATTCGTCCTGCTGCGGAAATTCAATATCTTCTTTGCGGAGCGTGTAACGGCCACTGAACCTTGTGTTCTCAGTAAGCGGGAATGCAAAGCTAACCTGCCCCCCCGTCCGTCGCTGACGGAATTGCGCCTCATCAATCAAATCAATGACGACATCGAATACATTAAAGCTCGCCCCGAGATTTCGGCCCAAGAACCGCGGCTCTGTGAAGCGAAGATCGATCGTCCGACGGTTGGATGACGCTTGAACAACGAAACTCAATGTCTGCCCCCGCCCGCGAAGGTTACGTTGCGATATTGACAAATCGACGAGGAAGGCGTCCGCGGAAGAGAAACCCGCTGAGAACGAGAGCTCGCCCGTTGGCTGTTCTTTAACAGCAACCTCAACAATGGCTCTGTCCGGTGCTGAACCCTGTCGTTCCGTTATCTCGACTTCTTCAAAGAAACGAAGTGACCTTACGCGGGAGCGGGAACGCTCCAGCAAAATCCGGTTAAAGGCATCGCCTTCGACCAATTCCATTTCGCGCCTGATGACGGTGTCAATTGTGGTCGTGTTTCCGACGATATCAATACGTTCGATATAAGTCCGCTGACCCTCAATAACATTGAAGATCATATCGACCGTCTTCGTGTCTTTATTTCGTTTAATGTCAGGCTGGATGTCGACGAAAGCATAGCCGCCAATACCCGCTGCAAAATTCAAACTGTCGATCGCATCCTCAACACGGCTGGCATTGTAGATTTGTCCCTTCTCGAAAGGGATAAGATTTTCGAGAAAGCCCTTATTCAGCGTATCCAATTCGGTATCGACAGAAATTTCGCCCCAACGATATTCGTCGCCTTCATCAACGGTGAATGTGATGTAGAAATCTTCTTGATCGGGGGTAAGTTCCGCAACGGCAGAAACAACGCGGAAATCGGCGAAACCGCGGTTCGTGTAAAATGTTCGCAGTTGTTCTTGGTCAAATTGAAGACGCCCCGGGTCATAATTATCATTTGAGCTGAAGAATTTGTACCAGCTGGATTCCGTCGTTGCGATTTCTTTACGAAGACGGCGGTCCGGGAATTCTGCGTTACCGATAATGTTGATGCGGCGAACACCGGTTACAGGGCCTTCGGTAATTTCAAAAATCAAATCGACACGGTTCTGAGGTTGCTGAACGACCTTCGGCGCGACCGTCGCGGCGAAGCGGCCGGATTGACGATACAGCTCAATAATTCGCGTGACATCTTCCTGCACATTGGAGCGCGTGAAAATCGCACGCGGTTCGGCAGAAATTTCGTCCGTAATCTTATCCGTTTTGAGAGATTTATTTCCCTCCAAGATAACGCGGTTGATGATCGGGTTTTCGATAACTGAAACCAAAACATTCCCATCACGGGGATCAATAGAGACGTCGGCAAAAAGTCCTGTCGCATAGAGCGTTTTAACGGAGGTATCCAAGCGGCTTTCCGAATAGGGGTCGCCCGGCGCGAACAAAAGATAAGACGCAACAGTGTTGGCTTCAATCCGCTGATTGCCTTGAACTTGGATCGTTTTGATAACGGTCGGAACGGCGTCCTGCGCCACAGCCACGGGGGCTGAAGAGACATGCACGGCGCTAATAAAAGCGGCGGCTATCACTAAGCGGCAAATTGAAATAAATGTGAGATGAAAATTCATAATCCGTCCAGCTAGGAGAACATGCTTCCGACATAACCAAAATCATTGATTGTCAGCACGACGAATAAAGTCAGCAATACAGCAAACCCTATCTTAAACCCAAACTCCTGTTTCTTTTGACTTAATGGCTTTCCAGCGATGGCTTCATAGCCGTAATACATTAGATGTCCACCATCCAACACGGGTAATGGCATTAAATTCGCGACACCTAACGCAATTGAAATGGAGGCGGCCAAGGCCGTCATACGGAGCGCCCAAGCCTTTAGCTTTACCGCCAACGGCACGTCCGCGCTGGCTGTATCGGCGGCAACTTTGCCTGTTACGGTCGCAATTTTAACGACACTCCCCAATTGTTTGCCGTCTTCTTTACCCGTGAAAAGCCTGCCCAAATAGGTACCTGTCGCTTTCAAAGTATTTCCCGTTTCTGACACGCCATAATTCAGAGCCCCGAGCGGGCCATAGGTTTCGCGAATCGGCTCGGTACCGGGTTCCAGTCCAAGACCAATTCGCCCGACAACGGCTTTTCCGCCAATCGGGTCCCTGATTTCAGTGCCTTTAGGTGTCACAACCAGAGTCAACTCTTGTCCATCTCGATCAATCAGAGCTTCGATAGGCGTATTCTTCCGGAGCATGACATATTGTTGAACATAGGAAAAATTGCGCGCGTCTTTTCCATCTAATTCCAGGATTTTATCGCCCGGCTGAAAACCCGCCGCTTCTGCTGCGCTTTCCGCCTGAACGGATCCGATATTTGACGGAAAATACTGGTTTCCAATCCAGAGGCCAATTCCCGCGAACAAAATAATCGCCAGAATAAAATTCGCAACAGGTCCGGCCAGGACGACGAGCGCGCGCTGCCACACGGGGCGGAAATGAAAAATATCGTCAATGTTCGGTCCGGCCGGATCTGCCGCATAGGCAGCGCGGAGCTCTTCCAGCTTCTCTACATCCGGATTACTCGCTGCGCCCGCATCGCCTGAGAATTTCACATAGCCGCCGAGCGGGATTCGCGAAACCACCCATTCAACGCCGGCTTTTGACGTGCGCCGCCAGATTGGCTTCCCGAAACCAATGGAGAACCGATCAACGGACATGCCAAACATGCGGGCAACTGAATAATGGCCAAGCTCATGAAAGAAAACGAGAAAAGAGAGAACGAGCAAGAAGCTGAACACTGCGATGAGCGTAAGCACCAGTCCCGTCAACATAACATCCTCAGATCAGGCCAGACGGCCACGCAAATAGATTAACTCTTAATGCAATATGGATGCCGCATAGCGAGAGGACTTACAAGTTTACAATCTGCTCATCTACAGTCGCTCTGGCAGCGAAATCGAGCGCCATAACGGCGTTTGCGCAGGCGGGCGCGGTTGAAAAACTCTTCGCCCGCGCATGTGTATCAAGGGCTGCTTCTACCAGCCGCGCAATGCCGAGAAACGGGATTTTCCCGTCTAAAAACGCAGCAACCGCCTGCTCATTTGACGCGTTTAAAACACAAGGCGCTTCTCCGCCCGCTTCTAACGCTTCCCGCGCCAAGCGTAGCGCGGGGAATTTTCCGGTATCCGGTTCGAAAAATGTGAGCGCTGAAATTTTGGCAAAGTCCAACCGCTCGACGGGCGCCGATATACGCTGGGGCCAGCCCATGGCGTAAGCAATCGGCGTACGCATGTCCGGACTACCCAGCTGCGCCAGCACCGAGCCGTCAATATACTCGACCATGGAATGAATAATGGATTGCGGATGAACGATTACGTCAATGTCTTTGCTGGGACGATCAAATAGCCAGCTCGCTTCGATAAGCTCCAAGCCTTTATTCATGAGCGTTGCCGAATCTATGCTGATCTTCGCGCCCATAGACCAGACGGGATGATTAAGGGCGTCCTCGCGCGTAACCGTTTTGAGCCTGTCCAGTGACGCCTCGCGAAACGGTCCGCCGGACGCAGTCAGAATTAAACGTTTCACGCCCTTTGCATCATCTTCCAAAACCTGGAAAATCGCATTATGCTCTGAGTCCACCGGGAGTAAGACAGCGCCCGACGCCCTGACCGCAGCCATAAAGGTTTCGCCCGCACAAACGAGGCATTCCTTATTGGCAAGGCCGATATGCCCGCCCTGCTCTACGGCGGCCAAGGTTGGTTTTAATCCCGCCGATCCGATAATGGCGGCCATGGTGAAATCTGCATTACGCCGCGCCGCTTCGATTATAGCGTCAGGTCCAAACCCTGTTTCGATGTCCAGTCCGGCCAGACGGCTGCTCAACGCCTTCGCCTGTGTTTCATCAGCGAGGGCTACAAATTCGGGCTGAAATTCTTTGGCCTGCTCGGCAATAATGTCGACACTACTATTCGCCGTTAGTGCCACCACATCATAGGTTCCCGCTTCCGCGCGGCGTATAATATCAAGTGTGTTTTTTCCGATGGAGCCCGTGGACCCCAATACCGTGATACGCTTCGTCATGTGCTAGGCCCAGATATTCGGGAAAATCGCCAAGATAATGGCAGCACCAATCACGGCGGCCATAAGGCTGTCGAGCCGATCTAACAATCCGCCATGCCCCGGCATCAGCCCGCCCGTGTCTTTGACTTGCAGCTTTCGCTTAATTCCGGATTCGAACAAATCTCCCAACACCGAGAGGATCGCGATAGGTAAAGCAAAAAATGCGCCCGAGAGCCAGCCAATCCCCACCATCGAGCCAACAATGGCGCCCAAAATAATCGCGGCCAACTGCCCGGCGAAAAATCCGGACCATGTTTTATTCGGAGAGAGCTTCGGCGCAAGTTTTGGACCGCCAAACATAGAGCCGCCAAAATAGGCTCCGACATCTGCCGCGACAACACAAACGAGAATAAATAATAATCGCTGAAACCCAATTGTATCAAATCCAACTTCATTCCCGCGCATCCCGATAATCAGCAGGGTTGGGACGATAATATACGCAACGCCGAGCACCGCCCATCCAATTCGGTTAGGCAGGCTATCGCCTTTGCGCGCCGCCTGAATGCCCGCAACAGCAACTGCGGTGAGGATTAAGGCAAGGACGGCCCATCCGGTATTGCCTTGGACGATGTAAATCGCGCCGGCCAATAAACCCAATATCGGCGCAAGATAGGCAGGCAGTTTTGGCGCCGGGTCGCTCATCCGCACCCATTCAAAAATCATTCTACCGCCAAATAATCCTGCGAGCGCCGCCCATAACCACCCGCCAAAATAAAACGGGGCCATACAAAAAAGAACCAGACCAACGGCAGAAACCAGACGAACCCCCACCCCTTTGAACTTAGGTTTAACGGCGGGTTCATTTGTCATATTAGGCGACTTCCGAAGACTCGAGCGAAGGCTCAAGCGAAGGCTCTAAATTCCCGAACCGTCGGTCCCGCGAATTAAATTCGGAAATAGCCGCTTTGAGGTCAGACAGGGCAAAATCTGGCCAGAGAACATCCGTGAAAACAAATTCGGCATAGGCGGCCTGCCAGAGAAGAAAATTACTAATCCGCTTCTCGCCGGAGGTTCGAATAACCAAGTCCACATCCGGCAGTCCGGCCGTGTCAAGAAACTGCGTAAAATCCGCTTCTTTCATTGTCGCCAAATCCCAACCCGCGGCAGAAGCGCGCGCCGCGGCCCGCAAAATTTCATCGCGTCCGCCGTAATTAAACGCAATGTTCAAATCAAAAGCCGTATTATGTTTTGTCGTTTCTTCTACGCGGTGGATCAGCTGCAGAAGATCAGGGCTTAGTCCGGACCGTGACCCTAAAATGCGAACGCGCACATTCCGGCCGTTGAGCGTGTCTAAGTCGCTCTCAACATATTCCCGCAGCAAATTAAAAAGCGCGGCAATTTCGGCTTTCGGACGACTCCAATTCTCTGTCGAAAAACTATAAAGCGTCAGGCATTTCACGCCAATTTCCGACGCATCTTCGACGACACGGCGCACAGTTTTAACGCCTTGCGTATGACCAAAGACGCGGGGCCGGCGACGCGCACGCGCCCATCGTCCATTGCCGTCCATGATTATCGCAATATGCGCAGGCATATTGGATGCTCCCATACCGGAAGCCCCCATACCGGAAGCCCCCAAGGCTGTATATGTCGGCGTTCGGCTCACCTAGACCTGCATGATCTCTGCGGATTTGGTCTCAAGCGCATTCTCGATTTCAGTAATAACGGAATCTGTCGCCTTTTTTACGTCGGCCTCATGCGCCTTACGCTCGTCTTCACTCATGCCATCTTTTTCAGCCTTCTTCAGTGTTTCCATGGCATCGCGCCGAACATTGCGTACCGCTATTTTCGCGTTCTCTGAATAGGTTCCGGCAACTTTGGTTAAGTCTTTGCGGCGCTCTTCCGTCAACGGCGGCATAGGAATGCGCAAAGTCTGGCCATCCATAACAGGGTTGATACCCAGATTGGACTGACGCAGCGCCTTGTCGACGGCTGCGACTTGGGTTTTATCCCAGACACTGACGACGAGCATACGGGCCTCAGGCACACTGACATTTGCGACCTGATTGAGCGGCATCGTTGAGCCGTAAGCCTCTATCGAAATATTATCGAGCAAGGCCGTATTGGCACGCCCCGTCCGAAGGCCTGAAAATTCAGTCCTGAGAGCCGAAACAGCCCCGTCCATACGCTTGCGGTAATCCGCGATGTTAAATTCATCGGCCATGCGGCCCTCCTTAATTCCAATCAGCTCTAACAGCCCTATAGGGCAAAATCAGGACTTGATTATGGTACACACACCTTTTCCGGCCATAACACGGTCAAAACCGCCCTGTTCAGCCAATGAGAAGACTATAATTGGGATGTTATTCTCCCGCATCAAGGCCACAGCCGATGTATCCATAACACGCAGGTTATCGGCAAGCACTTTTTGATAGGTCAAATTAGCATATCGCTTTGCGTCCGGGTTTGCTTTGGGATCGCTGTCATAAACGCCGTCAACCTGCGTTCCCTTCAGCAATGCGTCGCATTCCATTTCAGCGGCGCGCAGAGCCGCTGCCGTGTCTGTTGTGAAATAGGGGTTGCCCGTCCCCGCCGCGAAAATCACGACGCGGCCTTTCTCCATATGGCGAGCCGCCTTGCGCCGAATATATGGCTCGCAGACGGTTTGCATTGGGATGGCGGATTGCACGCGCGTATGAACGCCAATTTCCTCAAGGGCGCTTTGCATCGCAAGCGCGTTCATGACTGTCGCGAGCATACCCATATAGTCAGCTGTTGAGCGCTCGATCCCGGAGGCCGCAGCGGACAGACCTCGGAAAATGTTCCCGGCCCCGATGACGAGCGCGATTTCGAGACCTTTATCATGCGCGGCTTTAATCTCGCCCGCAAACCGTTTGACCGTATCCGTATCAATACCGTAAGCCTGCGCGCCCATGAGCGCCTCGCCCGATATTTTCAGCAGAACACGCTTATACTGATAGTCATTCGCCATGAGATGTCCTGCGGTGCGGAGCGCGATATGCGACTCCCTCAATTGGCGTGAATATAGGCATGATGAGGGCGAGGGCTAGGAAAACTTGCGGCGAAATGACCCTGTCCCCTGCTACTCCCAATGATTCTTTATATCCCGCACAATATCCCGCACAATATCCCGCACAAAAAAAGCCGCGCGCCCCCGCTGGTTAAGGGAAGCACGCGGCCTGACAATACTGTTAGCGAGACGTCGCTAAGTATCTTCAGAGTCTTTAACCGCTGCAGCCACTTCTGCCGCGAAGTCTTCTTCTTTTTTCTCAATGCCGTCGCCAACGCCCATGCGGACATAGCCCGTCATTTTGATGTCAGCACCGAGGGCTTTCGCTTCGTCAGCGATAACCGTCTCGATGTTGCGATCCGGATCCATGACGAACATTTGAGTCATCAGAACAGATTCTTTGAAAAATTTGACCATGCGGCCTTCGACCATTTTGTCGACGATCGCTTCCGGCTTACCGGACTCAAGCGCTTCCGCTTTGAGCATGTCGCGTTCTTTTTGAACAACAGACTGATCAAGATCGTCTGTATTGAGCGCCAAAGGCGATGTCGCCGCGATGTGCATGGCAATCTTTTTAGCAAGATCATTAAGTTTGGCAGTATCGCCTGTAGACTCGAGCGCAACCAAGACGCCAATTCTACCCATACCGGCTGTCGCCGCATTATGGATATAGCCTTGGACGACGCCTGAGGAGACGCTGAGCTTGCTCATCCGGCGCAGAGACATATTCTCGCCGATTTTTGCAACGAGATCTGTGAGGAAGGTCGTTACCGTCTTGCCGTCAATCTGAGCTTCGCGAAGCGCGTCAGTATCGTCAACCGTAAGGGCAGTTGCTGCGATTTTTGCGACAGCTTCTTGGAAACCTTCGTTGCGGGCAACAAAGTCAGTTTCAGAGTTGACTTCAACCAAGACGCCCGTTGTGCCTTCTGTTGCAACAGCAACAAGACCTTCAGCGGCAATACGGCCGGCTTTCTTATCAGCCTTTGCAATGCCTTTTGTGCGCAACCAATCGATTGCGGCTTCCATGTCGCCGCCCGTTTCATTGAGCGCTTTTTTACAATCCATCATGCCGGCGGAAGTTTTATCGCGCAGCTCTTTAACGAGTTTAGCTGTGATAGCAGCCATAGGGGTCTCCTATTCGGAAGAGTTTAAATGTGATTTGGCCTCCAAATAGGAGGCCACGCTCTCACTTTAAAGAGCGTGGTAGGGAAAGAGCGTGGTGTACGCCTTAGCCGTCTGTCGAAGGCTCCTCACCCGCGACTTTCGCAGGCTGGGACTTTGCGAGTGCCGCCGCAGACGCAGGCTCAGCCGTCGTCGGCTCAGCTGCGGGCGATGGCGCAGCAGGCGCGACTTCAGCCGCCGGTGTTTGCAGCATAACTTCTTCGATATTTTCAGACGCACCGATGTCATTGCCGAGAGACGCTTGCGCCTCTGTCATGCCGTCGAGAACGGCGTCAGCAATCAGCTCACAATAGAGCTGGATCGCGCGGGCCGCATCGTCATTACCAGGAATAGGCATATCAGCAGAGGCCGGATCGCAATTTGTATCGAGGATGGCAACAACAGGGATGCCCAAACGACGCGCTTCTTTAATCGCAATGTTTTCTTTGTTTGTGTCGATAACAAACATGAGGTCAGGCTTACCGCCCATGTCCTTGATCCCGCCTAGCGCTTTTTCAAGCTTCTGCATTTCGCGGTCGAGTTTCAGGTTCTCTTTCTTTGTGAGGCCTGTTTCAGCGTCCGCGCCTTGGTCGCCCAAGAGAGCTTCAAGCTCCTTCAAGCGAGCGATAGATTTCGTAACCGTCTGCCAGTTTGTCAGCATCCCGCCGAGCCAGCGATGATTGACGTAATACTGGGCGCAACGCTGCGCTGCAGAGGCTACGGGCTCAGAGGCGGCGCGTTTTGTGCCGACAAAGAGGATGCGGCCGCCTTTAGCAGCAACGTCACGGACTTCTTTTAGCGCTTGGTGCAGGAGCGGAACTGTCTGGGACAGGTCCATAATGTGAATACCGGAGCGCGCACCAAAGATGTAGGGTGCCATTTTTGGATCCCAGCGATGTGTCTGGTGACCAAAGTGAACGCCGGCTTCGAGTAGCTGACGCATAGAAAATTCAGGAAGAGCCATGGGATATCTCCGTACTTCCGGTTAACCTAAGCCTGCGGGTGACGAACATTTTGCTTTTCAGGGCAATCGGTTCGACCGGAATTGACGAGAACCTATATGGCAAACACCAGACCGCAGACGCGAATTGAAGCCGCCGCATAACGTCATGAGCGCGGATTGCAAGCGGTTTTTACGCGCTTTCGCCCACCGCGCCGCCTAAGCCGCGATTTCGGATATGGTTTCGACCGCGCTGTTAGCTTTTATGGCTTTGCGGACAGAGGGATCAATCGCCCAGTTCCCGTCCAGCCGCCACGCCGCCTCGCGCTTATCATTTAGCGGGAGAATGAGCTCGATATATCCGCTCATTTGGTAGGGAGAATTGCGCAAGCGTTCCAAGGTCGATTGCAATTCATCCAGGGTTGCTATGTCGGCCTGACGGAGGCGAATTTTCAGGCCTGCCGGGGCGGCGGGCGCTTTCGTTTCAGCTGCGCCGTTCTCAAATCCCGTCAGCGCGCGAACGCCGTCAGCGAAGAGCCGCGTCTCCCCCTCATTCCGTTCTGCTTTCACCTGGACCGTAATGATATTCCCCGCGACGAGTTTGTCGCGATGGGCAGAGAGAACGTTTTCGCTGAACAAGACTTCGTAATCACCAGTCGGGTCAGATAATTCGACAAAGGCAAAGCGTTTGCCGCGTTTGGAAACGCGTTCTTGCTTCTTGCGCACCACACCGGCGACGGAATAATTTCCCGCGCCCGCTTCCTCTAAACGTTCCGCCAACATGATATTTTTGAGTTGAGGACTATCCATATGCTCATCAAGCGGATGCCCCCCGAGATAAAAGCCAATCGCGCCCAGCTCATGGCCCAGACTATCCATCTGGGACCAAGCTTCGCACCACTCCAAATCGGGATCCTTAACCTCGACAGTCGCGTCGCCAAACAGGCTGACCTGTGCACTGTCACGTTCTTTTGCGGCAAGCGTGCCGATACTTTGGATTAAGCCCGCATTTTTCAACACCATCGCGCGGTTTGGCTCGACGCAATCAAAGGCGCCTGAGCGCGCGAGGTTTTCAATCGCGCGTTTATTGACTTGGCGCATATCCACGCGCCGCGCAAAATCATTGACGGACACAAAAGGCCCGCCGTCTTCGCGGACTTCCACCAGATGACGCATGGCCTCGAGGCCAACATTTTTCAATGCGCCGAGTGCGTAGAGCACCGCGCCGTCTTCGACATCGAAATCGGCCTGACTGCGGTTGATGCAAGGCGGGACAATCTCGACCTCCATACGCTTGGCCTCTTGATAGAATTGCGCGAGCTTTTCCACATTAGTGAGATCGAGCGACATGATCGCGGCGAGGAATTCCGTCGTATGCAAGGCTTTCAAATAGGCCGTGCGGAAGGTAATCATCGCATAGGCTGCCGCATGGGATTTGTTGAAACCATAGCCCGCAAATTCATTCACGAGGTCGAAGATACCCGACGCTTGATCCGCATTGACGCCGCGTTCAACCGCCCCGTCAATAAACTTACCCTTTTGGCGGTTCATTTCCGCTTGGTCTTTCTTACCCATCGCGCGGCGGAGCAAATCCGCATCGCCGAGCGTAAAGCCCGAGAGGACTTTGGCGATTTCCATCACCTGTTCCTGATAAATGATAATTCCGTAGGTTTCTTTGAGGATGTCTTCCAACATCGGGTGCGGGTAGCTGATGTCTTGCCGCCCCCATTTGCGTTCCACATAGTCAGGGATATTTCCCATCGGACCGGGGCGATAGAGCGAGATAAGCGCGGTCAGCTCTTCGATACTGTCCGGCGCGAGTTTGCGCAAAACATCGCGCATGCCGGAACTCTCGAGTTGGAACACCCCGGCTGAGAGACCCTCTTCGAGCGGTTTATAAGCTTCCGGCACGGTCGTCTCGAGGTTCTCAATATCAACGTCTATGCCCTGCTTTTTAAGATATCCAAGACAGCGCTGGATAACCGTCAGAGTCTTTAGGCCCAAGAAGTCGAATTTTACGAGGCCCGCCTTCTCAGCCCATTTCATTGTGAATTGGGTCGCGGCGATATCCGAACGCGGGTCGCGGTAGAGCGGCACAATCTGAGTCAGCGGGCGATCTCCAATGACGACACCCGCAGCATGGGTGGACGCATTGCGATAGAGCCCTTCCAATTTCAGCGCCGTATCAAGTAGCCGCGCGATTTTAGGTTCTGAATCCCGCGCTTCCTGCAAGCCTTTTTCCATGCGGATCGCTTGCTGCAAGGTCACGGGATTGGCGGGATTAGACGGCACGAGTTTCGCCAGCCTATCGACCTGCCCCAAAGGCACTTGCAAGGCGCGGCCTACATCACGGACAACGGCGCGGGCTTGCAGCGTTCCGAAGGTGATGATCTGCGCCACCTGTCCGTCGCCATATTTCTGGCGGACATATTCAATGACTTCGCCCCGGCGTTCCTGACAAAAATCGATATCGAAATCGGGCATGGACACACGCTCGGGATTCAAAAACCGCTCGAACAGCAAGCCATATTTCAGCGGGTCCAAATCCGTAATTGTGAGCGCCCACGCCACAACAGACCCCGCACCCGACCCACGACCCGGTCCAACGGGGATGTCATTATCTTTGGCCCACTGAATGAAATCCGCAACGATAAGGAAGTAGCCCGGGAAACCCATGTTCTTGATAATCTCAAGCTCAAATTCCAGCCGTTCGAAATAGACTTCTCTGGGTTCCGCCAATTCGATTTTCGCGAGGCGCTTCTCAAGACCTGCCTTAGCTTCTTGATCCAAAAGATCATCTTCGGATTCATTCGCGTCGCCAAATCCCGGCAAGATCGGATCATGCTTTGGCACCCTATAGGCACAGCGCTCTGCAATTTTCAGCGTATTTTCAATGGCTTCAGGCAAATCCTTGAACAGAGAAATCATCTCTTCCGAAGATTTAAAATAATGCTGGAGAGATAATTTCCGTCTGTCTTTTTCTAAAACATAGCTGCCTTCATTCATCGCCAGCAAGACATCATGGGCGGTGTGCATATCCGGATCGAGGAAGTAAGGATCATTGGTCGCGACCAATGGCAACTCGTGTTTATAGGCGAAATTAATGAGAGCCTCTTCCGTCTTCGCCGTCTCCTCCGGCGTGTGGCGATGCAGCTCCACATATAAACGATCCGCGAATAAGTCCTTCAATTTGAGAAGCCAATTTTCGGCCTCCCCCAAACGCCCGTCTTTGATGAGTGCGTTCAACACACCGTCCTGCCCGCCCGTCAGGGCAATCACGCCTTCGGTGTGACCTTCAATGCGGGAGGCCTTCACATGGGGCACATCCGTCGGTTCGATTTCAAGGAAGGCCGCAGAGGACAAATCCATGAGATTGCCGTAACCCACCTCATTTTGCGCGATGAGAACGAGCGACCCGTCGGGCTCGCTATGTATTTGGCCGGGCTGTTTCTCGCCTTCCAAATCAATGGTCAGCGTCACGCCGATGAGGGGCTGCAAGCCCTCGCCCGTGACCTTTTCGCAGAACTCTAGCGCCCCGCACAGATTATTCGTATCCGCAATCCCCAAAGCGGGCTGGCGATAGCGCACAGCCCGTTTCGCAGTCTCATCAATCTTAAGCGCCCCCTCCAACATGGAGTATGGCGACCGCATACGCAGATGGACGAAATCGCGAACCTGTTGGGTCATTCGGGCTCCATAGAGATGATGCGGCCTAACCGCCGATTACCATCATCCACATAGTGACGACGGCGACAAAGCCTGCCAATACAAGAGCGGAAGAAATGTCGTGGATGAGTTGGCGTGTCATTGGGTTTTCCTCAGTGTGAAACTTTATGTTCTGTATTTGTTCTTATTCAATGAGAACAAAATGTAAACATCCTGTGAATCACTTCCCTGTGGATATTAAGGTTTGGAGGCATCCTGACGAAGAGAGAGAGAGAGAGAGAGAGAGAGAGAGCGGCTCAAACCGCCGTCCCACTACGGCCTTTTGAGCGGGAATAGTCCGCTGCGTTTCCAAAAAAGAAGTTGCGCGTCTCTTTTGCTGCGCCATAACCGGATTATGACTTGGGGTTTCCAATCTAATTCGCTCTCAGATTCCGTTCGGCATTTTCGTCTGACACAGGAGAACGCGGCGTCGGGCTCCGGACGAACGCTTACCTATGCGGAAGTCATCCAGCTTTGGCAAAATGACGGCGAGTTTGTCAGCTTTTTTTCCAATCTGCTGAGCGCTTCGCCGTTCAAAGGCTTTCGTTGGGAAACGCCGCCGCTGACGACTGATCTGATTGACCGTGAATTTGAATTTGTCCTGCTCAGAAGGGACGCTCTGGAACGCCCGGTCGATCAAGCTGCTTTTGCAGAGCACTTTACAGCAGGCGCAGAAATCGTAAGATTTGCCAATCTTCGTGGCGACGCAAGTTTGGTGGTGCCGTGTCCGATATCCGATCCGAAAATTTACGGCCACCTCGCGTCCTTTATCCGCAAAGCGCCGGAATCTCAAATTACCGAGCTTTGGAGTTCGGTCGGCAAGGCAATGACTGAACGCATATCTGACGCACCCGTTTGGCTATCGACTGCAGGAATGGGCGTGTCTTGGCTGCACGTTCGGCTCGATTCGCAACCAAAATATTATGGCCACACGCCGTTTAGAACTGTCTGAATACAAACCGATAATTTCCGAACCAGCGCCTTAAACCGCCTGCGGATTCAAGTAAGACGCTCACGCCAGAGTCCTAAACCGCCCAAAAACGGTCGCTGGCAATGTTTGAGAATACGTCAACAATTCCGGAAAACAGACGCTCAAGATAATAGGCTTCCGTCATCAATCTACGGGATGGTTTTTGCTAAACCGAATATCTCTGACCTCGTCATTTCATCGGGCCCGCCGATGCTCCCACTTTCACGAGCAAATGTCTCGCCATCTGGGCTGCAATAGGTCGAAAACCTACTTGTCAAAAAATTATCAGGTAAAGCGTCACGAAGAAAATCAGGCAAATTTGGATATTCCTTGTCCGGAGCGACGTAACGTTTCGTGTATGTTGGTGACAGAAAAAAGACGCATTCTTTTCCGGTGTGCAACATTTGACTATGGGAAGTTGTTGCATTCATGACGACAATATTCTCAAAATCTAACGTCGCCGAGAGAATATCAGTTACGTCCAAATTATAAAATCCCGGCCCGGCGAACGTCATCGGACTATTCGGAACTGCGTCGGCGACACGCGCGATGACAGCTATTTCAGCCAACCTCAAATAATCCTCGAAACGCACTTCGAACCGAACACGCCGTCCCAACAAATTCATTACGCCGTCGTCATTGCCTGCAATCTTCAAAAGTTTATTTTTGTTGACCCCATGCTCTATGAGAAAATCGGCCATGTTTTGATTTAGCCAGTCTTGTGACTTCAGGCGCTCATTATGTGTGCTTCCTCGAACTGTGTTAACATCGTAGAGTTTGAGGGTCTCCAGATACCCTTTCAATTCCTCAGTCGATTTATCGAGCTCGAGGGTTTGCACCTGTGATAAGGATGTATTTGAAACATTTTTGGTGTGTGAGTTATTTGTTTGCGCGCAAGCACTGAAAGTTAAGCTTGCGGCAAGCGTGATTTTCAAAGGGTTTTTTAGACGGTTGATGAATAAGGCCAGTCTCATGCATCTATCCCTAAAACTAATTTCCTGAACAATAACTGAGCGTCTTAAAATCGCTTCATAACAGCCGCTGGTAATGTTTGAGATTGCGGCTGTAATTCACTCTTTAAGGGGTGTTCGGATATTGCTGAAATTAAGAATTTTGGCCGGTAAAACAACCCGATCCGAACGGCACAGCCGTTCGGCGCTCTACTGAAAGAGGTCCCCAAAACTCTCTCGGAAATTTCTTTCCTACATTCAAACCCCAATTTTCCTAATAAAAACAACGCTAAAAAAAGATGCGTCCGCGCTTTGGTAAAGCTGTGCAATAACTAAACTTGTCTTCTTTCAACGGGCGGCCATGTGCACGTTGGCTTGGCTGGAAAGAAGCGGCGCTTGTCATTGGGAGCGGTGGAGTAACGTCCATCAATCTGGGTGGCTTATCGAGAGCTTATTGGGCCACGACTGCCCAGCTAGGCCGGTAATGCAGAAAGGCGTCGTCGCGGGGACCTTCCGGTCCGACAAACTGGCTGGTCTTAATTTTGAGGCGGCTCGAAAACATATTATTTATTGCTCGTTTGCACGAGAGCCTGACCATCCCGCGGACATCCCTTTTAATTTAAAAACTGAAAGATAAACGAAATGAGATAGGGAGACAGGAAAGTGAAACCACTAATTTCAAGATATCATCCCGCACGGAGTTGTTTGCGCGCAAACAACTCCGTGCGGGATGACAATGGTGAGTGACTGAGGAATGTTTGCTACAACCTCCAAGGAATAGGGCCATTCCAGTCTTCTGATCACCCTATGTTGAAACTATCGTTTCAAAATAGGGCGCGACAGTGTGACGTGTCTCGCTGTCCATGCGGCTTGACGCACATCCAAATGGTCCAGGAGCATTCGCCTATCTTTGTCATCGTCAGACTTGATCTGACGATCCATTTTTTAGCCTATCGGAGAAAGGCTTCAAAACTAAGTTTAACTAAGTTTATCGAATGGATCCTCTGGTCAAGCCAGAGGATGACAATAGCCAGAAGATTCAATGGCCCGAGGATGACAAAATTATTTGGTCGCCCATACCACAATGCCCCATTGCGAAACGCACTCCACTTCACTACTTGCCCCCTCATGACAAAAGACATCAAACCTGTTCACATTATTGGTGCCGGCATGGCGGGGTCCGAGGCGGCTTGGCAATGCGTCTCGCGCGGCGTGCCGGTTATCCTGCATGAGATGCGGCCCGAGCGCATGACGGACGCGCATGAGACTTCAGGTTTCGCGGAGATGGTCTGCTCCAACTCCTTCCGCTCGGATGATAAAACGGGAAATGCCGTGGGCGTCTTGCACGAAGAAATGCGGCTGTCCGGATCGTTGATTATGGGTATGGGCGACATGACGAAACTGCCCGCAGGCGGCGCGCTCGCCGTGGACCGCAATGCGTTCTCAGAGGCTGTGACGACCATTCTCAACGCGCACCCCTTGGTCACGATTGAATATGGCGAAGTCAAAGGTCTGCCGCCGAAAGACTGGGGCAATTCCATCATCGCGACGGGACCCCTCACCGCCCCGTCACTCGCCAATGCTATTTTGAAAGAGACAGGCGAGGACAGCCTTGCCTTCTTCGATGCCATTGCGCCGATTATTTACAAGGACTCTATCGATTTCGACATCGCGTGGATGCAGTCCCGCTATGACAAAAAAGGCCCGGGCGGAGACGGCGCGGATTACATTAATTGCCCGCTGGATAAGGACCAATATCACGCCTTCATCGAAGCGCTGGTCGCGTCGGATAAAACCGAATTCAAAGAGTTCGAAAAGAACACGCCTTATTTTGAGAGCTGCCTGCCCATCGAAGTCATGGCGGAGCGCGGCGCGGAGACTTTGCGTTGGGGGCCGATGAAACCTGTCGGCCTAACCAACCCGCATAACCCAACGGTGAAAGCCCATGCCATCGTGCAGCTGCGCCAAGATAATGCGCTCGGCACGCTCTATAATATGGTCGGGTTTCAGACGAAAATGAAATATGGCGCGCAGACGGATATCTTGCGGACTATCCCCGGATTGGAAAAGGCCGTCTTCGCGCGGCTCGGCGGTATTCACCGCAATACATTTATCAACTCGCCGGTGTTGCTAAACAAAAAGCTCCAACTGAAATCGCGGCCTGATTTGCGCTTTGCGGGGCAGATTATGGGCGTGGAAGGTTATGTTGAAAGTGCAGCGCTCGGTCTCATCACCGGACGTATGGCGGCAGCGCAAGCGCTGGGAAATAATTTCGAAATCCCGCCGCTAACAACGGCGATGGGCGCTTTGGTCGAGCATGTGACGGGCGGATATATGACGGGGCCGAAAGCTAAGTTCCAACCGATGAATATCAACTTCGGCCTCTTCCCGCCGATAGAGGGCGAGATCATCTACCCGAAAAAAGACGGCAAACGAAGGCGCGGGAAAGACAAAACCCGCTACCGCAAGAGCTTGCTCGCCGCGCGGGCGTTGGAAGATATTCTGCCGTGGGCGAGAGGTTAGTTAGGGGGTGCATTAGGGACGATAAAGGCGACTTCAATATTACCGCTATTATCTCTATTATTACCGTTTTCGGAAAAATTACCGCTCAAAATAATCATTCTAATTTTTTTCTGGGAGTTGGTGTCAATTGTTTGAACAGGAACGGAGATCGGGACATTTGAATCATTGCCGCCAATCAAGTTTAACGACTCAAATATTTGTTCAAAATCAATATCGAACGTCTCCCCGTCCAGATTGAAAGAGACAATAAATCCGTCTTGTAAAACAATTCCCGGTTTCGTTAGACTCTCTTTGTAGGATTGCCTTAAATTGAGTTGGTAGCTTCCAAAAAACAGGCTGTCAGCGGGTATCGAAATTGGGGTCTCTCCACGGAGCGTATAATTCACCCAATGAGAAACACCTAGCTCTTCAACCCCGTCCAAATTCAATTCCTTAAGAATATTTTCCAGCTCGGAACCATAGGCATAAGACGGCATTTCGTAATTCGGCAATAACGCATTGAAACAGTCTTCAGAGTTAGACTTGATGAGATAGGTCAATGAACCCAGAAATACGCCTGCTGCCTCTGGATTATTTCGAACGACCTCTGCATCGAAATTCGCGAGCTCGGCCTTCGCTTTCATGCCGCGTTGAAATTGGTTTTGAATAGACAAAGGCTTCGCGCCGAATGCCCCAAATATCAAAAGCCCTGCGGCGAGTGCCGTCGGGATACGAATATCGTGCTTTATCTTAGGCATAAAAATGAACCAAAGTGATTGCGTCAACGCCCAAATCGCCACCAACATCAGGAAGAATCGCTCGGGCGTAAACCCATATTCATGAATCCGAACAAAGACGGCGACGCCAAGCAGCACCGCCGCCGGCAGCATGATCCAATGCCATGCCGCGCGGTAGAAGCGCACGAAACCGCTCTCTTTGAGAACCTTCGGCTCCAGCATGAGCCAAACCAACATGCCGACGCCTATGAATGGAGACACGAGCATGGCTATTTCGCCCTTGGGCAACTCCCATTGGATGAGGACTTTCGCGCCATATGCGAGGATAATCAAAGCGTAGATAATCACCAGAGGCGCAAGCATCCATGTGCCGAGAAAGGACAAAGCGCGAGCTTCGAAACTCAACTCGTCGACATCATCCGCCTCGCCGTAACGTGGCAATGTCCCGAGCCAATAGACGGGCGCGAGGAATAACAGCCCGATTGGCAAGATCGTTTTGATCGTCAGATCTTCAAGGTTGAACCCGAACAAAGCTCGGACGGCTTCGGAAATAATGAACATCCCTGCGGCGAAAATTGCGCTGCCAACGGCGGCGAATATCGCGCCAGTCCAAAGCTTTTGCGTGAAGTTCCAGACGGCGGGGTCATGCCGGGATTTGCGCCAAGCGGCGGCGTTTCCTAAGAACAATATCGCCGCGCCGATCGCGAGCGGAATAAGAAAATCAAGAGATTTCCCGAAGGCACTGAATAGGAATGCCGGAGCCGCCAATGCCAGCGCTAAGACCGCAGATTTAGGCCAAGCCCAGTCTCGGGACTCGCCAATCAAGTGACCGATGACAGCCATGTATCCGGCAAAGATAAAACCGCCAAAAATATATTCTTGCTCAGAGCGGACGTCATCCATATGGATTTCCACGATGAGCCAAATCGTGGCTACGGCCATAATGGCAACGGCAATCGGAAAGCGCTTTACGACCTCTTCAAAATCCGGAAGTCTTCCGCCTAAACGTTTCATCAAGCTCATAGGGGACCTTTTAATTGTCGCTCTATGGCCTTCCTGCGAGAAGAGCGGCGCGGCGTCAACTCTCCGGAGACAACTGTCTGCCGCCTCGTAAAATGGAATCGGCGGCAGTGAATTTTATTTGAAGCAGCTTAAAAACGGCGGGAATAGGCTAGCGAAATAATGTTGGTTTCGTCAAGACGCGTATAGTCTGCGCGGATG
>ENA-ORXR01000420-ORXR01000420.1-marine-metagenome-genome-assembly--contig:-NODE-420-length-58556-cov-22.823184_pt1 | contig 58556 bp, 36 predicted proteins | sample MGYA00237866_ERZ511479 | MGnify/ENA metagenome assembly ERZ511479 | reverse complement strand
ACAGCAGATTGTGATATGGGTGGTGTAGATAATGCAACTGAGTGTGCAGAAGGAACAGACCCAGCAGATCCTGCTGACGACTGTGATGCTGCAATTAGTTCAGGCGCAGATATTTGTATCTTAATTCTATCTAACCCAAGTCTTGCGACACAAGATTGCGATATGGGTGGTGTAGATAACGCAACTGAGTGTAGTACAGGTGAAGATCCAGCAGATCCTGCTGATGATTGCCAGTCTGCAATTGATTCAGGCGCTGATATCTGTGCATTGATTGCTACTAATCCAAGTCTTGCTACGCAGGATTGCGATATGGGTGGTGTAGATAACGCTACAGAATGTGCAGCAGGAGGAGATCCAGCAGATCCAGCAGACGATTGTGATGCAGCGATTGCCGGAAATGTTGACATATGTGCCGTATTAACAGCCGATCCAAATAGTCCGTTGGCAACAGCAGATTGTGATATGGGTGGTGTAGATAATGCAACTGAGTGTGCAGAAGGAACAGACCCAGCAGATCCTGCTGATGACTGTGATGCTGCGATTAGTTCAGGAGCTGATATCTGTGTATTGATTGCTACTAACCCAGGACTTGCAACAGCAGATTGCGATATGGGTGGCGTTGATAATGCTACAGAATGTGCAAATGGAGCTGATCCATCTGATCCATCTGATGATTGTCAGGCAGCGATTGATGGAAATGTTAACATTTGTGTATTGATCAACTACGATCCAGCACATCCACTAGCGACATTAGATTGTGATAATGGAGGAATTATCAATATTACTGAATGTAATAATGGTGGTGATGCCAATGAACCATCTGATGATTGTGAGGTTGCTGCAGCGGCAGGAGAAGATATCTGTCTTATTATTGGACAGAATTCTAATCACCCTTGGGCGACATTAGACTGTGATAATGGAGGAATTCCTAACTATGTAGAATGTACAAATGGCCAAGATCCATCAGATCCATCTGACGATCATAATTGTCCATGTGCCGATGCAGAACAAGGAATCATCAATATCTGTGCGATATTAGGTGCAGATCCAACAAATCCAATTGGAACATTAGATTGTGATAATGGAGGTATACCAAATCTTCTTGAGTGTAACTCTGGAGGGAATCCATTAGATGCGTCTGATGATTGTACAGTTGTTACAGTTGCAGGAGCTGATCTTTGTGTAATTCTAGCAGCAGATCCTACTAATCCATTAGCAACCCAAGATTGTGATATGGGTGGTGTAGATAATGCTACAGAATGTGCAAATGGTGCTGATCCATCTGACCCATCTGACGATTGTCAGGCGGCGATTGATGCAGGTATTAATATTTGTACATTGATCAACTTCGATCCAGCACATCCATTAGCATCATTAGATTGTGATGAAGGAGGTGTTGACAACTTTACAGAGTGTGCAAATGGAGCAGATCCATCTGATCCAGCAGACGATTGTGAAGCAGCTGTTGATTCAGGCATGGATATTTGTGCAATTATCGCAGGTGGACACCCTTGGTCGACACTAGATTGTGATAATGGTGGAATTGATAACGCTACTGAGTGTGCAGCTGGAACAGATCCAGCAGTTCCTTCAGATGACATTGACTGCCCTGCAGATCTTTGTGAGGATGCACAAGCAGGAACTATTGATATTTGCGTAGAACTTGCTGCAAATCCAAATAGTCCTCTAGCAACCTTAGACTGTGATATGGGAGGCGTAGACAATGCTACAGAATGTGCAAATGGAACGGATCCATTAGATCCAGTAGATGACTGTGATGCTGCAATTGCTGCAGGAGCAGATATTTGCTTAATCATTGGTGGAGATCCTAATCATCCATTAGCAGATCAAGACTGTGATTTAGGTGGAATAGATAACTTAATTGAGTGTCTTACTGGTAATGATCCAGCAGATCCATCTGATGATTGTCAAGCTGCAATTGCAGGAGGTGTTGATCTTTGTGATATCATTACTCCAAACAGTCCATTAGCAACGTTAGATTGTGATATGGGAGGAGTTGATAACATTACAGAATGTATTAGTGGAGGTGATCCATTAGATCCTACAGATGACTGCGAGTCAGCAGCTGCAGCAGGAGAAGATCTGTGTGCAGTTATCAATAATGATCCAAATCATCCTTGGGCGACGTTAGATTGTGATAATGGTGGAATTCCTAACTTGACGGAATGTCAGAATGGTGGTGATCCTAGTGATCCTGCTGATGACTGTCCTGACTTGACGCCAATTATTACACTTGTCCCTGGTAATGTTGCAGGATTGTCTCCAGTAGGAGCAGCAGTTGAAGTATCTGAAGTAAATGGTGTAGAAACGGATGGAAGTGTTATTCGAGTAAGAATACCTTCTGATCCACGATTCATCTTTACTTGGGATCCAACTTTGACTAGTGTAGCATTTGTTACTGTACAGAACAGTCAATGGTCATACCTAGGAAACAATGGTATCTTCCATACTTGGAGTTACAACGGCGTTATTCCAGCGAGTGGTAAACTAGCCTTTGGTTTTGAGGGAACATATGATCCACAAAACACAGACGGTCAGACTACTATTACATCAACAATCTTCCCATTTGATGGAGGAGAGTGTTTGATTACGAATAACACTGATTCAGAAAGACTTGTTTATTTCGAGTAATCTTCTAGATTAATTCAAATAAGCAAAACAAAATTATTCGGGCACTATGAAAATAGTGCCCGAATTTTATTATCTTGTTTAAGAACAAGCACTTAGAATTCAAATTTATTCATTATAATACCCAAAACATGAAAAACCTACTCTTTACTATTTTTACTATTTTTTTATCAGGTTCCTTACTAATAGGTCAAAACTGTATAAATAATCCATCCATTCAACAGGGTGATATTAATCCTGCTCCTTTGGTTGGGGGTGCTGGAGGAACACTTTCACTGACTTATGTAGAAAACCTTCTTGATTATACAGATGAAGAAAACGACCCTATCACGATTACAATATGTTTATTAAACATTGTACCGGTAACAGGAGCAACATCAGTAGCAGGATCTTTTGCACCAAAGTTTAACTGGTTGTATGATCCTACATCAAATTGTCTTCAAGGAACACAAAACCAAGATTTAATAGGGGGCGCTGGAGGAACTATAACGATTGCTTTTAATCAGTCAAATCCAGTATTGTGTCCTAGTAATCAAATGGGATATAATGCGAATCTTCAACCTGCTGCTTGTATGAATGGTATCAATGAAACAGTAGATGATACTGAATCTGTGTATACTTGTTCAGTACCTTTTCCTATCGAATTGAGTGAGTTTTCAGGATATTCAGAAGATTGCAAAGGCTTCTTGAAATGGACTACTTTAAGTGAAGTAGATTTCAGTCATTTTGAACTAGAGAAAAGCATTGACATTGAAACGTTCCAAACTATTGCGACTATTCAAGGAAAAGGATCTGATATTGAATCCGCAAGTTATAGTTATGTTGATTTAAGTCTTAGAGATATTAACCTTTACAGATTGAAAAGTGTTGATTTAGATGGAACTGTTTCATACAGCAAATTAATCTCTTTAACAAAAGAAGATTGTTCTAAAGAACAAGTTGATATTTCAATTTTCCCTAATCCTGCATATGAGAATGAGCTTACTGTTCAATTGAATAGTAAAGTTGAATCGAATGATGTAGTCATGGTGTTTACCGATGTTTTAGGAAGAGTATTAATGGAAGTACCAATAACTGTTGCTCTTGGAATAAATAGCTATGAAGTTAATATTGACAGATTGGCTGATGCTACTTATTTTGTTGGATTCAGAGGAATCGATGCAGTTAAGGATACTAAAAAGTTTGTTAAACTTTCGAACTAGTAAAAAAGTTTGTTTTTGTTATATAAAAGGCTTCAGATTTTCTGAAGCCTTTTTTATTTATAGTAAGGTCTGGATTATTTTCATTACTTACTTATCCTAGATTTTGGAGCTTCTTTTGTTTCGCAAGATATACGACCCGCCATCTGCTTAGATGTAATATGTAAGGGCAGGTGAGATCCTAAGGTATTTTGACTATCCCATTTTACGTTAATTTTCTTACCTTTGTGGAACTTTTTTTCGAATAAATCAATTATAGGATAAAGGATTGAATCAAAAGGTTGATTTATTTCGTAGATGCATAAGGAACAGTAAACGAAAACACAAGTGGGCAATAGATTATTGTCTAAGCCTTGAAATTATCATTGGATATTTCTAAGGATAAAATAGAAAACTAATGTACAGAACACATAATTGCGGAGAATTGCGACAAGAGCACGTCGGAACTGAGGTCACCCTCTCCGGGTGGGTGCAAAAGAAAAGAGATTTTGGAGGGATGACATTCATCGACCTTAGAGATCGGTATGGGATTACTCAACTTGTTTTCAATACAGACGATGATGAAAGATTGAGCGAAAGTGCCAGCAAGCTAGGAAGAGAGTTTGTGGTGTGCGTGAAGGGAAAGGTCAGAGAACGCAGTAATAAAAATCCGAATATACCAACAGGCAATATCGAAATTGAGACGACCACCTTATCGATATTAAATGAGTCAAAAGTGCCACCATTTACTATTGAAGATGAGAGTGATGGGGGAGATGACTTGAGAATGGCGTACCGTTACTTAGATCTTAGGAGAGGACCCGTACAGCGGAATATCATTTTTAGAAGTAAATTGGCAATTGAAGCTAGGAAACACTTGGCGAGTGAAGGGTTTATCGAAGTAGAAACGCCCAACCTGATCAAGAGTACTCCAGAAGGCGCAAGAGACTTTGTAGTGCCAAGTAGAATGAACCCGGGACAGTTTTATGCCTTGCCACAATCTCCTCAAACCTTTAAGCAATTGCTAATGGTGTCGGGACTAGATAAGTACTTCCAGATTGTAAAGTGCTTTAGAGATGAAGATCTTAGAGCAGATAGGCAACCAGAATTTACACAGATTGATTGCGAAATGTCTTTCGTAACTCAAGAAGAAATATTGAATACCTTTGAACGACTGACAAAGCATATGTTTAAGTCAGTGTTGGATGTTGAGTTTGGCGATTTTCCAAGAATGACCTATGACGACGCCATGCGATTATATGGGAATGATAAGCCGGATACTCGCTTTGGAATGCAATTCGTTGAACTCAATGATCTAGCGAAAGATAAGGGTTTTAAAGTGTTTGATAGTACGGAACTAGTAGTCGGCGTTTGTGCTCCTGGAGCTGCTAGCTTCTCTAGGAAACAGCTAGATGCCCTAGTAAAATGGGTGCAGCGACCACAGATTGGCGCAAAAGGGTTGGTCTATGTTAAGTGTAATGAGGATGGCACCTTTAAATCTACAGTAGACAAGTTTTTCGACCAAGACGCACTGAAAGGATGGGCGGAAAAGATGGACGCTAAACCAGGTGACTTGTTACTCGTCATGGCTGGAGAAGCAGAAAAAGCCAGAAAACAGTTAAGTGAATTAAGATTGCACGTTGGTGGTGAACTCGGATTACGCACTAAGGGCGTTTTTAAGCCATTGTGGGTGGTTGATTTCCCTTTGCTGGAGTGGGATGAGGATTCAGAGCGTTTTCACGCCATGCACCATCCATTTACGTCTCCAAAGAAAGAAGATCTAAAGCGAATGCTTACTGGAGATCACGAAACGATGAAAGCATTGAGAGCTGATGCTTATGACTTGGTGATCAATGGTGTTGAAATTGGAGGAGGATCGATTAGGATTCACGATAGAGCATTGCAGAGTCGCAACTTCGATCTACTAGGATTTACCAAGGAGGAGGCTGAAGCGCAATTCGGGTTTTTAATGGGAGCGTTTGAATATGGTGCACCACCACATGGCGGGATTGCTTTTGGGTTTGACCGTTTGTGCTCTATTATGGCAGGTGCAGAAGGGAAGATTAGAGATTTCATCGCATTTCCTAAAAACAACCAAGGACGTGATGTGATGATTGATGCTCCAGCGCCAGTAGCCGAGGAGCAATTGGAAGAACTTCATTTAAAGACAGTGATTAACTAAATAGTGATGAGTGTTGACGAAAGGAACTAAATAGTGATTAATGGTTAGTGCTGACGAATGATTGTGGACGAATAGAAGAGTGATCGGAGGAAGATTGAGTTGAGGGAACGGTGAACTGATTTGAGACTACTGCATACTGATGAATACGAAATAGGAGTGGCTTAGGGATGTGGAATGGTGAGCGATAGCGAAGACCGAAACGATAGTGGAGGGCCGAACGAATAGTGAGCCATGTAGCAGCCCGACCCTAGGAGCCTTGTGGGATGGAAACTAGGGGAAGCCCAAAATAAAAAGGATCTGAAAGGATCGAATCTAAATTATTAAACGCAGAAGATGTTAGACAAACTGGAAGCCATAAAGGAACGATTTGAATATGTGTCTGGACAGATGACCGATCCGGAAATCATTTCAGATACGAAGAAGTATATGAAGATTGGCAAGGAGTATAAGAATCTGAAGATCATTGTGGATGCGTATGAGGAATATAAAAAGGTACTGAGTAATATCACTTCCGCTAAGGAAATGTTGGCAGAGGAGACGGATGCGGAAATGGTGGAAATGGCCAAGATGGAATTGGATGAATTGACACCTAAGCAAAAACAGATTGAAGAGGAGCTTGAGGTTTTACTAATTCCGAAAGATCCTGAAGATGAGAAGGATGCGATTGTTGAGATTCGTTCTGGGGCAGGAGGAGATGAAGCCTGTATTTTTGCTGGTGATTTGTACAAAATGTATACTTATTATTTCAACGAGAAAAAATTTGATGTAGAAGTTGTTACCATAAATGAAGGCACTGTTGGTGGGTATAGCAAGATCATCCTTCAAGTGTCTGGCGACAATGCATACGGCGCATTGAAGTATGAGAGTGGCGCGCATCGTGTACAGCGAGTACCAAAGACGGAATCGCAAGGGCGAGTGCACACTTCAGCGGCTACAGTAGCTGTGATGCCTGTTTTTGAGATGGAAGATGTGGAGATCAATAAGGCAGATCTGAGTTGGGATACCTTTCGGGCAAGTGGTGCAGGTGGACAACACGTAAATAAGACAGAATCTGCAGTGCGGGTTACCCATGCGCCAACAGGTATTGTAGTGGAATGCCAAGAAGGCCGTTCGCAGCTTAAAAACCGAGACATCGCTTTGAAACGATTGTATGTCAAAATCCACGATAAAAAGAAGGAGGAACACGATGCGGGCATTGCTAATAGACGGCGGTCCTTGGTGTCTAGTGGTGACAGAAGCGCTAAAATCAGAACTTACAATTACTCGCAAAACAGAATGACGGATCACCGAATCGGTTTGACGTTGTATTCATTAGGTGATTTGATGTCCGGGAAGGAAGGAAAACTTCAAGACATTATCGACAAGTTGACAATTGAGGAGAATGCAGAAAAACTGAAAGCGGGGATTGAATAATGATTAATGTTTAATGATCAATGTTTAATGTGTCAGTTCCTAAAAACAGCTAACTGATTATACAATGTAAGTGGTTAGTGTTTATTTATAAATAAAATCTAAAGTATTGCTTCTCATCATTAGCCCACGGTTTTGCGTCAATAATTAAACATTATATTAAAAGCGTATTTGCGTCAATAATTAATCATTAAACACTAACCATTAAACATTATTTAAATCGTTTTTTCATCCGGAGGAAGTATAATTCGAAGTATTGGTAAGAGAGATGAGCAGTGAGGACAGTCAGAACGATTTCTGCTAGGTAATAGACTGGTGGTATTGTCTGTACAAGTTCGAAGAAAGAAGGGACGAGCTCTAGGAAATATCGTAGGGGATAAGAGACAATGGGGTGATAAATGTAAACCCCGTAAGAGATAGATCCTAGGTATTTCAGGCGGTTGTTTTCGAAGTTGATACCCACTTTGGGATGAAGGGATAAGCAAATCAGGAATAGGCAAAATACGGATCCGTAAATGAGTTGGTAGCGAAGGATGGGGATTGCTGCTGTAAGCGTTAAGAGAAAGAGAATGGCGACGGCAGTCCGTTGAAAAGCACTATCAAATAATTGCTTGAAGTGAGGGCGATACTTGCGGAAAAGTAGGGCAAAGAACCCACCCAGGAACATAAAGTGAAATTTTAAAGTGTGTACAAAGTACTTAACTGTCACAGGAAAGCTAGAAGGGTAGTATTCCTGGAAAGTGTAATAGAAAATGAAGTAGCTGATGGTGACAAGCCCAAAGAGCCAGACCAGCCGTTTTTTCTTGAAAAGTAGAGAACATAAGAAAGGGAAGAACAGATAAAATTGTTCTTCAACACCAATAGACCAAAGGCTATACAAGGAGCCTACACTTTCCAAATACTTTGAAATAATCCAATTGGGAAGGAAGAACAAATGGAAGGGAAGCCCTTCTGTAATGGTGAATTCCAGATACGGTTGGCCATTAAGCATAGGATACACAAAGCCTAAGAGCAGGTAGCCAAGAAATACTGCAAAATAATAAAGGGGAAAAATACGCAATACCCTCCGAATGAAAAATGCCTTTATATTGATTTTACCTTTCTTTTGATATTCTGCGTAGGCGAGGTAAGTAAGTAAAAAACCAGAGAGCACGAAGAAATACTCAACAGCCAACCCTCCTTTTTTCAATATAGGTGCGTCATTTCCCCAGAAAATATCATATCCTTTCAAGTTTTGAGCACAATGCATAAAAACAACTACAATGGCCAGAAAGAACCTGATCGAAGTAATTCCTTTTAAGTAGTGTTTGTGTTGCATTCAGTTGTTTATCAGGAGAAGATTGTGGTCATGTCATTAATACATCTGTAAGTCGAATGTAACTAATATTTTAAAACCTTATCTTTTATTGATAGGATTTATTGTTAAACGATCGTTAAAATAACGTTATTAATAGGTTGTTTGTCGAAAAACTATTGAGATTCAATTTAAAGCAATGTATCTTACAGTTATAATTAACCAGTTTGATGTCAAACATTAAGTGCAACACTTATTTGAATTCTGTGTTGTATAGTTTAGTCCGAATCTATTTTTTGACCATATATCCTTTTCTTATGAACTTCAGACAACTATTCCTTTGCTTGTTGATTTTGTTAATTAATGTGTCCTTGTTTGCTCAAAAGAACAATGAACAGGCGGCGCTCGACTATTTTGAACAAGAATTTAAGCAATTGGGGCTTACTGGAAACGATATTGAAGATTATGTCGTGTCGGACAGTTATGTGTCAAAACACAACGGATTGACGCATGTCTATCTCAAGCAAACCTATCAAGGAATACCAGTTTATAATGGGATGATCAACATCAATGTGATGCCAGACAACAGTATTTTGTATGTCGGTAATCGCTTTGTAAAAGGGTTAGCTAATAAGATTAATGGAACACAGCCATCACTCAGTCCTGAGCAAGCAGTGCAACAGTTAGTCAGTCATCACAAAATAACTGAAGCGCCAATCAGCTTGACACTCAAGGAGGATAAAGGTGCTCGTGAAAAAATATTTACTAGCAAAGTACTGTCTGAATTACCGATTAAAACAAAACTCACCTACCAACCAATGCCTGATAACACGGTGCGATTGGCTTGGAATGTGTTTATTTATACCCTTGACGGGAATGATGGTTTTGATGCTAGAATTGATGCAGTGACGGGCGAGGTATTGGATGAAATCAACCATGTATTACATTGTGACTTTGGAGAAGAAGCACACGCTGAATCTACAAATACTGCTGCTCATACCTGTGCAGCGCACCCTGAACCCAATACACCAAAGGAGTCAAAAGGAGGGAATCTTGCCAACTCTTACAACGTATATCCGTTGACCGTAGAAAGTCCGAATCACGGTTCGCGAGCAATCGTGACTGATCCTGCCTATACACCAGCATCTCCTTTTGGATGGCATGATATAGATGGTGTAGCGGGGAATGAGTACACCATCACAAATGGTAATAACGTTCACGCCTATCATGATATATTTAATTCTGATCAGTCGTATGGAGATGAACCAGATGGTGGAGCTACGCTTGACTTTGATTTTCCGATGGATTTATCTACGAATCGGCCGTATACTTATATAGATGCTGCAGTCACTAACTTGTTTTATTGGTGTAACCTAACCCATGATGTTTGGTATGCTTATGGTTTCGATGAAGCAGCAGGGAATTTTCAAGAAAATAATTATGGAAATGGTGGTATAAATAGAGATGCCATCAATGCAGAGGCTATGGACGGAAGTGGAAGGAATAATGCCAACTTTTTTTCTCTGGAAGATGGTACTTTTGCCAGAATACAGATGTATTTATGGACAGGCAGTCCGTTGCCCCAAAATTTTACTCAGCAGTTAGATGTTACTGGGCCTTCTTCAGTTTCTGGACAATATCAGATGGAATTCGCCCTTTTTGGGGAAAAACCTTCAGTCGTATTGTCTGGGCAGGTTGTAGAAGTCGACGATGGTGTTGCACCAACTAATGACGGTTGTGATCCGTTACAAAACGGGGCGGCGCTTGATGGAAATGTAGCGTTGTTAGAAGCTGGAACCTGCCAGCACTCCGAGAAGTGCCTGAAGGCTCAAAACGAAGGAGCGATTGCTGTAATTATTTGTAATAACCTTCCTGGAAATCCTTATCAGGCGGGTAATGGAAGTTTTGGTGATAGTATTACCATTCCTTGTTTAATGATTAGTCAACAAGACTGTATTACCCTTCAAGCAGAACTTGGTAACAATCTAACTGTAGATATACTATCTCGATTGCCGAATCCTGGCCCGCAAGGCGTTACAGGTGATTTGGACAATGTGATTATTGCTCATGAGTATGGTCATGGTATTTCCAGACGATTGGCTGGTGGACCAAGTACTTCTTCTTGTTTGTCAAATGCTCAACAAGCAGGTGAAGGTTGGAGTGACTGGTTCGGATTGGCGATGACTACAGGTCCGAACAATTTCCCAAATCAGCGACGAGGAGTGGCTACATATGCCATCGGACAGCCAGTAACAGGAAAAGGAATTAGGACGTATCCTTACACAAGAGATATGTCGATCAATCCATTTACTTATGAGGCTTTACTTACTACATCACAGGTGCATTATGTTGGTTCTGTATTCTGTACAGTACTTTGGGATTTATACTGGGATTTGGTGGATGAATATGGTTTTGATACGGACTATTACAATGGGTCTGGAGGAAACAATATGGCGATGCAGCTTGTAATCGATGGCTTAAAAATACAACCATGTAATGCTGACTTTACAGACATGCGCGATGCGATTATTGCTGCAGACCAGGCCAATTATGCTGGTGCCAACAAGTGTCTGATCTGGGAAACCTTCGCTCGTCGTGGCATGGGTTATGGATCTCAAGGTCCTAGTAGTGAGTCGTTTGCTGTTGCGCCTTCTTGTATCCCTTCATTGAAAGTAGAAAAAACAGCAACATTTGAAATAGAGGCTGGTGGTGTGATTACTTATACTTTCGATGTCTCTAATGATTTGCTAAACAATGTTACTGGAGTCACAATTCTGGATACGCTTCCTTCGTCGGTCACCTATGTAAATGGATCTGCTACTTGTGCTGGTACGACAATTAGCGGGAATATTGTAACAATACCTGTTGGTGGGATGAGTGCGACTACTTCTACCACTTGTAGTTTTGATGTTTTGGCGCCTGCCTCCCCTTTTTCTACAATTGATTTTGAAGATGATATGGAAAGCGGTCCTAGTAACTGGTCAGTTGTGACTGGTGCTGGAACACAGCCTTGGGCAATCAATTCGAATAACCCTAATAGCGGTTCTGATGCCTGGTTTATTGAAAACTCAGACACGATATCTAATTATTCCCTGGAGTTTGCTACCACCACGACTTTAGTGGGTGCTAAGCCTGCAATCAGTTTCTGGCATTCCTGGAATACTGAAAATGCTAAGGATGGTGGTGTAGTAGAAATGACGATTGACAATGGTGTTTCCTGGATTGATCTTGGGACAATGATGGTAAAGAACCCTTATAATGCGAATATTCAGGTAGACTCTAACAATGTTGTTGGTGGTCGCAAGGGATTTACTGGAAATAGCAATGGTTATGTCAATACACTTGTTGATTTATCAGATTGGTCGGGCGCACCGATCCGCCTACGGTTTTGGTTTGGTTCTGGCAAAGACGGCGGCGGTGATGGCTGGTATGTCGATGACGTCCGAATCATAAACCTCGAGACGGTAATTAACAGTGCTTGTGTGACTAGTGATCAAGGCGATTCCGATTGTGATGATGCCGAGACCATTATCTTAGCGCCGTTGACGAGTGTCACTGATTTGCCGGAGTTGGCGGGTGTGATGCTGTATCCTAATCCTGCTGATGATCGGTTGACGATTACAATTGATAAGCGGGTGACGAATGCCCGGTATAGACTTATGAGTATCGACGGTCGGGTATTGTTGAGTGGCGGTTTGACTGAAGGCTTACAGACTGTTGACGTGTCGCGTTTGGCGGCGGGGCTGTATATCGCTGAAGTGTTTGCTGATGAGGGTGTTTTGGTGGAGAAGGTGGTGGTGCGATAGGATAAAGAGTAAGCACCAGAATAGCATCAAAAAATGACAAGAATAAAACTAGTATCCATACTAATCTTTATTACTGTATTGCTTTCTATGTCTATGACATTTGAAGAGGAAAGTAGTAATTTTTATATATCTGGTCATTTCTTTAAGCACATACCTTATCAGTTTAATTTTTCAAATAGAACTTGTGAGGATATTGAAGTATTAGATACTCATCGTGTTAAATTGTTTAAAGAAAATGATAAAAACGGATGTACTTTAAGCATTAGGAGTACAGAAGGCTGGCAACCTAGGTTCACGATAAACAACAAAGGAGATAGTGTTTTTGTGAAGATGAACTCTAAAGATCTACCATATACTCTCGCCCTTTGGACAGAATTAGGTAGAATTACATCTGGTTCAAGTGTTTCAATAAAACATTTTAATGATGAATTCTTAAGATGGGATTGTCAGGTTGAAAATTTTAACGGTCAGATTAGAAAAAGAATTAAAAATGTAACGATTAAGACTTATGTTGGTAATGATCTATTATCAGCTTCTTCGGAAGGTGCCCGATTCAATGCAAATCAGATAGGCATGATAAAAGGACTAGATGTCACTACTATTGTTATTGCAGATGTTACTGTTGCTGCCTTTGAGGGTGGCATGGATATTAAAATGGAGCCTTTTGTTTTTGTTTATGAGCCATAATCACAGCCTTTTTCATAATAGTAGAAATTAACCACAGGTAATAGACTTTGCAAGAAATGGATTTTACTGATTCTTTTTTAAACATGGGTTGGATATGTGTAAAGAACATAACAAGACCAGAATTATTAGATTTAATTGGGTTTGAAGGAAAGGAGCATATTTCTTTTGAAAGAGGAATTGAAACTGTTCAACTGGCTTATGATGAACCAATATTAGTATGTTTTAAAGTTGATGAATGGTTTTTTCTGCTAGGAAAGTATTACTTCACTAATCTCGATTTACTAAAGAGATTTAGTAAAAAGTTTCCAGTTGCTTATTGTTTTGGACTTGATGTTTGGTCTGCTTTTTATTGCTTACTTAAGCAGGAAAATGGAAACTTTAAGGAAGTTTATTGGTGGAACGATGGAGCGTTTACTGCAATTGGCGAAATATCAACAGCAAAACTTCAAGGGGATTCTGATGAAAAGGTCAATTTGATACTTGATCTTTCTGAGCTTTGGACAGTACCATTCATAGAGATAGAGAATGTTGTTAATGAAAAAGGATTTAATGTAGAGTTAATTCAACAAATAACAACATCCAAACATTAATTACAACTCGCCCTCCTTAAATCATCAAATAGATAATTATTGTTATATTTAATAATTATTTCATGCAAATCAAATCTCATGGACAAGAAGAAACCAACACAATCACTCAACGAGACCCTCAAAACTGAAGTAACAAGCCTCAAAGACGCCGCTCAAAAAGAAGAGAAAAAAGAGGATTGGGAATGTGAGGATGAATGCCTTGAAAAGAAAGATGATAACTATTGTGGGAAAACAGATCATTTGTAGCCTGAGTTTAACTGTTACGCTATAAGATCTGTTGTGAGTGTTCGACACCTTACAGGGTCGTTCTTTCTACACGTTGGGTAATACTATAAACATTTGACCTGCCTCCTGCGCAACGGAAGGCAGGCCTATACAAGGTCACTCTGCTCTTATTTGTAAGTTTTTAGGGTGTAAGTCGTGTCCTTAGACAAGTTAAGTCTGAAGCCAGCATTTTACTTACTTACTTACTTACTTACTTACTTAATCCATCTTCTCATCTCACCATATGCTGCTTAATGTTTAACCAGTTTTAAGACCTTTGAGATTTGCTCATTACGATGAAGGATTTTTAGCAAATACATGCCTGGTTGTAATTCATTAGGCAAGGTTAAACGAGGTTCTGCGGTATTTACAGTTTCACTGAATAGCATTCTCCCTTGCAAGTCAAATAATTGTAGATCTAGATGACCTTCAAGAGTAGCAGGGCACAACAATCTTATCTCATGGCTAGCAGGATTGGGGTGAATCGAGAAGACCGGCTCTTCTTCAATAGTTGAGACGCTGACGACTGATCCGTTGAATTCGTAACAACCCATGTCGTATCCTGTTCCATAAGGACGAACTCGCGCATCGAGATCGTCTACAGGAGCGTTATTCGCTGTGCCTACATCAAGAACAGGTGAAGTAGGTAATAGATGTAAATTTCCTACGGCCTGATTGACGAAAAGAGGATCCTGACCGTACAACATACCAGCATTGCAGTTGATCACACCACTTCCTCCGTTATTAGCTATGCAAGAGTTTCCTTGAAGAGAAGAGTGTTCAATGTTGATAGTGGTTCCGGTAACTGTTCTGAATTGCGAAAAAGTCGACGCTGTATTTCCCGAGATTGCAGTGTTTACGATATCAATGTTAACAGTACTAATTGGTGCATTTGATGGGAAACTAGTATAAATTACACCACCACTGCTTGCAAAATTTTGAGCGATGGTACAATTCGTAAGTGTAAGATCTATGACTGATGAGTTTCCTCCTGAAATGTAGAAAGCACCTCCTGAACCTGTGCTATTGGTACGATTATCGTAGAAAAGGCTATTCGTAACATTAACTGTACTGTTATTTGTGTTGTGGAAAATTGAAATAGCACCACCTGCATGTCTTGCAGTATTAGAAATAAATTTGCATCGATTGATATTAGTAGTCATATTTCCATTAATATCTAGTGCGCCAGTTGAAAAGTTAGTACAAGTATTGTTTTCAAACAAGCAATCTTCAAAATTAGAAATCCCAGTTGAACCAGATGGATCTGCAAGATCAGTATAGGCCCCACCCCCGGTCCCAGTATTATTTCTAAATACACATTGAATCACTTGACTGGTAAATGAAGAGGAAGAAAAAGACCAGTTTCTAATGGCTCCTCCTCCTTGACTGTTGGAAGTTGCCTGGTTATTTTCAAACAAACAACTATTCACAGTTAAAGAAGCAGCTGAGTTAATATAACCATGGTTATAAATAGCACCACCACCTAAATCTGTTACGCGATTACCGTCAAAAGTGGAATTGTTGATAGTAATTGTAGCAGTACCCCCAGAATTTCCATTGTTATAAACACCACCACCACCAGATCTAGCAAAATTGTTAATAAACCTGCAATTATAAACTTCTAAATCAGAAGTAGTGTTAGGGCCATTTGATCTATGGCGTAAACCTCCACCAGAACTATAGTTGGAAGAAGAGGTATTGGCGTTTCCATCTTGGATATAAAAACCATTTATCAAGGTTCCAGGACTCACTTGATTGGCAGTGACTATATTGTAGGTATTGTCTGTTGCGTCACCTGTTACACCGATATCCCCACTTAAAATACTCTGATAAGTATCCCAATCTCTGTCTATCATAACAGGATTATTGCCAGGCCAAGTTGACGGCCTTGGAAAGCCACCAAATACTTTTATTCCGCTAGGTAGATCGAATGCAATAGTTCTAGTTGTTGTAGAAGTAGTAAAATAAGTGCCCTCAGCAACCCAAATAGTGTCAATTGGACAAACACCAGTAAATTGAAGTGCAGATTGTAGATCAACAAAAGCATCAGCCCACGAACTCCCAGTATTTGCTCCTACAGCATTAAGGTCAACATAAAGTCTTTTGGGGCATGGATCTCCTTCATAAGCACCCATATCAATCGTTGATCCTTGAATACGCATATTGCCAGCTAGATCCGTAGGAAGTGAATTTGCAGAATTATCACCAGTATTAATGCAGGGAGAACTTGATTGGAGCGTCAAATCATTACTAGTAGGATTTGTGAACATTGGATTTGCCGTAATATTGTTTCCACCGTCAACCACTCCGTTTGCAAATGCTTGGCTTTCTATGTCACTGTATGAGGCTGTAAGCGTAGCGGCTGTAATGACAACAGACTACCGTTATCCCAAAGAATACAATTAGTAATTTGAGCCAGACAGCTGCCATTGGTGCCATCAGATATCATTGCGCCACCTGCTATGGCACTATTCATAGAAAAACTACAATTTATGAAAGTTGGTGAACATTGTCCATTCCCTCCAAGATTATTGACCGCGCCACCTTGGTCGGTCGCTTCATTCTGTGAAAAGATACAATTGGTATAGGACGGAGAGGATATCCCGATTCTTCCATCATTGACAATAGCGCCACCTCTAACTGCTATATTTTCTACAAACTTACAATTAGCAAATACTGGTGAAGACAAGCCTGCCAATCCATCATTAAATACGGCACCACCCCAGAAGTTCGCTCTGTTTCCTTCGAAAATGGCATTTGTAACTATGGGTGAAGAAATCCCTCCTTGGTTTCCTCCATTGTAGATAGCACCCCCATGGGAATAGGCGGTATCAGCTATAAATTGGCAGTTATTTATTACTGGAGATGCACCAAAGTTATTAATTGCACCACCGTTTCTGGATGCTCGGTTGTGCGTAAAACTGACATTAGTGTAAGTGGCATCTGCTGCACCGCCAACGCCAAAATTATAAACAGCTCCTCCATCGCCATTCGTATGGTTGTGTGAAAAATCACAATCCGTAAAAGAAGGAATACTAATACCTAAAGCACCATGGTTGTATACCGCGCCTGCTTGCGCAGTACTATGATTGGAGTCAAAATTACAATCGGTAAAAGAAGGAGACGCATTGCCAAATTCTCCACCATTAAAAACTGCTCCCCCAGTACCTGCAATGTTCGAATCAAATAGACAGTTAGTAAACGTTGGTGAAGCATTTCCATTATTCTCTCCATGATTATTTACTGCGCCGCCATATTCCCCAAGGTTTCCCCAAAATGTACAATTGTCATAATTTGGAGAGGCATTGCCACCTCCTGAACCGTTGTTGAACATAGCACCTCCTAGCGCGGCAGCATTTCGCTCAAAGCGAATTTGTTGGAGCGTGGGGTTTGAATTGTTCCCGGTTCCTGATCCATCATTATACCATCCAGCGCCTTCCAGTTGCACAATTTCGGAATATCCTCCGCTAATAGTAATACAATCCATTAAGAAATTACTGGAGACATTCTCAGTATAAACTATATGATATGTATTATCAGAATAAGTATTGACTACTCCGAGATCACCGCTTAGCATTGTGGTTGAGGCAGCGGAACAATTGCGTTGGTTTAGGGCAGTTTCGGTACCAACAAAGCCACCGTAAACTTTAATGTCTTTATTGAAGAAAAAGGTCTTATTTCTATTATTACTTGGGGCATTGTTCCCTGTCTTGTCTTTAGAAGGTAAATATACACCACGTTTTAACCATATTTCATCTCCAGTTACCGCTACATCAATAGCATCTTGAAAATCAGTATAGGCATTTGTCCAAGAGGCACCAGTGTTTGTTCCTGATGCTGATGCATCGACATGAATTATAGTTTGTGCCTTTAATTGAAGAAGCAACAATAAGAAGGAAAACGAGAAAAGTAATTTCAAATGCATTTTTTATTTAATTTAAAACCAGCTAATATAATGATGGCTAAATATAATAAATTAAATTAATTAAAAGATAAGTCCATATAAAATAAATAAAATCTGATTGGTGTCTGAACAGAAATCGATAGTCAAATAAATCGGAGTTCAAATCCGCCTTCTCATTTCCACCATATGCCGTTTGAATCCAGCTTTCTCATAGGCTCGGAGTGCAGCCGCATTGTTATCATAAACCTCTAGGCGAACCTCCTTGATATTTTGTGAAAGCGCCCATTGCTCTAATGCCGCAATCAAGCCTTTTATGGCGCCTCTTCCTCGGTATTTGGGGCGGACAAACATAAAGCCCATGTAGGCATATCGATCAAAATCCAAGTAAGGCTTTGGTGTCCTGATGCTAGCATAGCCGGAACAAACTAACTCAGCGCCACACACACCAACAATCACTGCAGATGTGTCCTCCAAAATCTTTTGTTTAAGATCATAGTAGTTAATATGGCCTGGCTTCAAGGTGGGATCAAAGGGGCGTTCGGCGGTGATAATGCCTTGTTCGAAGTCATAAAGAATTGGGAGATCCTCAAGTAGTGCCTTTCGATATGTTATTTTTTCCATCTTAGAAATTGGTGTTTAATCAACGGTTCTAAATTCAATGACCCTAGTGGGTTCTAAGATATTAATTTTTCTTACAAATTGGGACAGCACAATCAAATATAAGGTTATCGTGTTGAGGTGTTAACCCACATTGAGCAAATGCGTCTAAAAAATCGTAATAAGTGTTAAAGTTTAGCCTTTTTTCAAGGAAAAATGTGTTAAAAACAGCAACTTAAAAAAATAAAACACTGATTTCGTGTAGTTTATGATTTTGAAAAGTGGTTTGTAGTACACAAACCATTATTTTTATAATATATAATGCATTATCTTTGCTTTAAATATTGAAAAGGAATTTTAAAAAATCTTAATCAAGTTTTAAAAGTGCTGAAAATGAGTCATTTATGAAATTTAGAGTGAAATCTGTAGTACACAAATCGAAAATCAAGAATCCCTAAAATTCTGATCCATAGGACATTAACATTACCTAATGCTCAATATGGGTTAAATAAAATTGTGCGGCTATTTGCACGCTTCAGGACATGAAACGAAACAAATGATGGAATAGTACCACGAAAAGGATCTTTTCTTGTGAATTTTTATTTTTTAAATTTGATTTCGGAATTTTATTCCGATGAGGGATGGGCAAGGGGTAGATGATAGTGGCGATGTGCTGCACCTGCACCTCTTTAGTAATCTCATGTAAGGTTTTGTTACAAATAGGGACGCTGCTCTGCACCTATTTAGTACTGAGAATCGAGTCCGAAATGGCTTAACTTAAGACGCTTGCGCTATTGAAAATGCGATTTAAAGGAACAGCGTTATTATCTAAATAAAAAAAGCAATGCACGATTTCATCTTGGAAATTCAATCAGCATTGCTTCTACTAACCAATGTATACTTATATAATTCAGATACCCAAAAAGTATCTATCATGTATTAAACGGGATAGGAGGAAATATTGTGCCTACATTGTAATATATAACAAATTATTAACTTATTTCTCCTTTAACGTTAAAACTTTATAATCCTCTTGACTTCTTTTTATTACTTCAAATGCTTCTTCTTTATTGTATAATGCAGTGATTTCGCATATGGCAGGATTGCCAGGCAATTGTTTATACGTTAAAAAATAGTGTTTTAATCGATTGAGAACTGCCAAAGGTACATCATGAATATCTTTCCAGCTAGCATACACTTCATCGTCCTTCAGTACCGCGATAATCTTGTCATCAGCTTCGCCGCCATCAATCATTCGGAAACCACCAATGGGACGCGCTTGTACCAAGATATCGCCATGCGTAATGGGACGTTCGGTCAGCACACAAATATCTAACGGATCACCATCTCCTTTGATGCCTGTTCTGTTGGTTTGTGCCATACAATAGGCTGCAATCTGTTCACCGCAGTAGGTTTGGGGCAAAAAACCATAAAGCGCAGGAATGATATTGGAAAATTGCTGTGGTCGATCGACAGTCAAATAGCCAGACGCCTTATCTATTTCGTATTTCACAGTATCAGTCGGTACCACTTCAATGAATGCAGTAACAACTTCTGGACAGTTTGATCCTAGGGAGATACCATGCCAAGGATGCGCTTTAAACGCTGGAAATGGTTTCTGATTCATAGCTTGTCAGTTATTGTGGCTCCTTCCTTTTATGTTCCCACCTTTGAACGATTTTTCGGTCTCTTCGTCTTTTTTGCTTTTGAAAATCTTAAGTTTTTCCTCTTCTTCAGCCATTAGCTCCAGCAAGTCGGGCTGTCCGGCATCCACCCAAGCGGTGTACCAAATACTGGCCAAGGAGTGAATGGTGGTTGTGAAGCGGTCTTCTACCATCCCTTTCAATTCCTCGTGGAAAGCGCGGCAGTAGTCTTCGCACTGAATACGCACGGTGGCGTCTAGTCTATTTTCAAAGCAAAACTGTTTGTCTTGCGGGTAAGTCTGACTCAGTCGTTTCTCAATACTCAGAATGCTGTCTACCAATACATGACTGTCCATTATCGTTTTCCAAAAAAACTGTTGGGTGTCATCGATATACGTAGCACGGCCTACAAGATAATCGTATTCATCACTGAACAGTTCTAACAAGCGGCTTTCCCAAAATCCATGAATACCGACTTGGTTAGTCATTTGGCCATTGTAGTTTTCCGTAGTATGCAAAGGCACGTGGGCATCTCCAAGGTAATGTCCCATATCTGTTGCCAGTCTTACAATATGCTGGGCATTTTTGTTTCTAAAGGCTTCTACCAATTGCAAATACACTCGATTTAAGTGAAACGGTAAGATTCCGTATTCTGAAAATCGGTCTATTGCAAATGCATTGTCGCAATCCAAGTCAAGCGGTTGGTACTTAAAAATTTTCTTTAGGAGTTCACAGTCCACAATCATCTCGTCCTTGTAATATTGAGGTTGAATATGAGATTGATAAAAATCATTGTAGCCATTCAGATATACGATTACTGTATCTTTGCGAAATAATTTTTTGAGATCTGGACTTCTCAGCGTCATTTTGTATTTATCGATGTCCATCACGTCATTGCCAATCAAGTGTAGCGTGTCGAATCGCGAGTTGACTACATAAATATCAGTATATTTCACAAGGGCTTCTGTCCACTTACGAGGCACTTTTTCAAACGGATAAACATCCCAGTGATCCACGTCAATGTAATGCCTGACTGCCTCATGCTTCGTTGCATATCTGCGCTTATCCGGATCTACGGCATGCTCTGTAATCCATTCAATATTTTTCTTGTAAAAGCCAATCATTTCAGATGGCAACGAAAATACTGCCCGTCTGTTGATCATACGGTGTCCGTAGAATCCCCATTCCTCTTTTTCACAAGAGTGTGCTGACAGGTCTGAATGCTGGTGTTTGGTGAACTCATTGGTGTTTTCTGGTGTTGCATCATTAGATACCTTAAAGCTAGTGAATATAGTTGCAACAATGAAGATGAGTGCGACTAATCCGCTCAATGAGCTGATTTTTTTCATAAATTGGACTTTTTATCTGATGCAAAATAACTCATTTTTTTCGAATCGCGAAATCCCTGTAGTTTTGAAGTTTATAGTAGTTTTTGTCATATGGTATAATTGCTTGGGGGCATACTTCAGAGGCAGGCTCTTCTCTAGGCCATTCTGCCTCTGAAGCACCAGGCTGTTCGGCACTCTTACCGCTTGCTCCACACAAGCACAACACAAGCGGCATTCAAACAACACCTACCATCCTTTGCCCGGGTTGATTTAATGTGAAGGGGGAGTTGAGCACTGAAGGTGCGACTGTTCAATAATCCCTGAACAAATATTAATCCAGTTAGCTAAAGGTGTCGCATCTACGGCACTTTGTTTTTGGGCTTTCTATTACCCAGGGTTTACACTGCGCTACCTGCCTTCCGTTGCGCAGCAGGCAGGACTAAAAGTGCAGCATCTGTCAGCCCAAGGTAAACCCGGGCAAACCCCTGGGGGCTGACCGCAGAGCGGTCAAAGTATGTTAGCAAAAAAACAATGCATGAAAACCGACCCTGTTATGGGTCCATTATCCTCTTCGATCTCAGATAGCAAGGCGACCACATATATAGTTAACAAAAGCCGTTTGCATTTTTGAGATCAGATAAACAGTAATACTTCGACCCATAACAGGGTCGGCTTTGTCTTGTGAAAATATCTTTCTAACATACTTTGACCATTCTGTGGTCATTTCACTCCGGAAATAAAAAAGCCAATTCCCTAACCATATCAATAATTCAATTAGTTTCTTTAATTTTACGGGACTAAAAATAGAAAACTATGGCAATCGCAAAACCGTTTAATCTAAACAAATGGGTGGATGAACACCGACATCTCCTGAAACCGCCTGTGGGTAACAAGCAAGTCTACTTCGAAAATGACGATTACATTGTAATGGTTGTTGGAGGGCCGAATGGCAGAAAAGACTATCACTTTGAGGATGGCGAAGAGCTGTTTTTTCAGATTGAAGGCGACATTACCCTCAAAATCATCAATGAAGATGGCACGCCAGAAGACATTGAGATCAAGGAAGGGGAAATGTTCTTGCTGCCACCACGAATTCCACATTCCCCACAGCGTCCAGCCAACACAATTGGGCTAGTGATTGAGCGCTATCGGAAAGAAGGAGAGGTGGACAAACTGATGTGGTTTTGCGAATCCTGCAACAATATGCTACATGAAGCTGTTTTTGAAATGAGTGATATCGTCAATCAACTTCCTGTAGTGATGAATAAATTTATGGACTCAACAGCATTACGTACCTGCGATAAGTGTGGTAGCGTGATGGAAAAAATGTAATCATGTTTGGACAAATAGAAGAAATACAAAAACAGCTGCAAGTAAAATTAGCAGCAATGACAATCGATGGCGATGCTGGAGATGGAAAAATCAAAATTCAAGTAGATGGAAATCGGGAATTAAAGAATATTCAGATCGACCCTTCCTTGATGAATGGAGATGCTGAAGAGCTTGAAGACTTGCTGCTTGTTGGTATCAACAGAACGATGGAAAAAGCAGCAGTAGAAGCAGCAGCAGCAACTAAAAGCATGATGTCAGGACTCTTACCTCCAGGAATGGACTTGCCCGGCATATTTTAATTAACTACAATGGACTTGCCTGGCATGTTTTAATTAACTGCTATGGACTTACCTAGCGTATTTTAAATTTATACAATCAATTAACTAGTAAGTGTCACTGCAAGGTGAACACTTGAATATCAAGAAATGGAAATTACAGAACAACAGAAGGAATTTATGCGTAAAGCCATTGAAATGGCTGATAATGGAATGACAACAGGAAAGGGTGGACCGTTTGGTGCTATCGTTGTAAAAGATGGAAAGATTGTCGCTACAGGCTGTAATCAGGTGACGTCTTCTAATGACCCAACTGCTCACGCCGAAGTAGTGGCAATCAGAAATGCGTGTACCGAGCTCAATAGCTTTCAGCTGGATGATTGTGAAATTTATACGAGTTGCGAGCCCTGTCCAATGTGTCTGGGAGCCATCTACTGGGCGAGACCGAAGCGTGTATTTTACGCCAACACAAAAGCAGATGCTGCGAAAATCGAATTCGATGATCAATTTGTATATGATGAAATAGACTTGCCACTAGGCGATAGAAGCATCCCATTTATTCAGATTTTAAGGGATGAAGCCATCACCACCTTTAATAACTGGGCGGCTAAACAAGATAAAATAGAATACTAGTAACCACTAAATGGCAAGACGGAAACGGAAAAAAGTCAGTTTTAAAGAACAGTTTAAAGCATTAAAAAATCTTCCACCATTCCTACGATTGGTCTGGAATACTAGCCCCTACTACTCTATAGTCAATTTGCTGCTTAGAATTGTCAAGTCGGCACTGCCCCTTGCCATATTGTGGGTTGCCAAGGAGATCATTGATGAGGTTATTCGCCTCATCTCTCTGGATGGACAAGGCGACATGACTTATCTGTGGACGGTGGTTGCCATTGAATTGGTGTTGGCGAGTGTTTCAGACATCCTCAATCGATGGATCATTCTAATAGATGCGTTGCTAGGAGATTTGTTTGCCAATAAGACTTCTGTACAGTTGATCGAAAAGGCGGCATCGCTTGATCTGTTTATGTTTGAAGATGCTAAGTTTTACGACAAACTTGCCATGGCACGTCGTCAGACGATTGGTCGTACGGTGTTGCTGTCTCAAGTACTGTATCAGCTTCAGGACATGATTACCATTGCGTTTTTGGCAGTTGGACTGATTGCTTTCAGCCCTTGGCTCATTCTTATCCTTTTGCTTGCCGTTATTCCTGCTTTTGTCAATGAAACCTACTTTAACTCTGTTACTTATTCTTTGACGCGTAACTGGACACCACAGCGCCGTGAACTGGATTACTTACGATACATTGGTGCTAGTGATGAAACAGCCAAGGAAATCAAGGTGTTTTCGCTTCAAAATTTCATAGGTGATCGCTTTGCGGAGTTAGCACATAAGTACTACAATGCCAATAAAAAAGTGTCGATCAGTAGAGCGATTTGGGGAAGTTTATTGTCGGTAGTAGGCACATTAGCGTATTATGGTGCTTTTGTTTTTATAATCATGCAGACGGTTAGCGGAATTATTACAGTTGGAATGTTGACGTTTCTCTCTTCGTCTTTCAACCGATTGCGCTCGATGTTGCAAGGCATTATGAGTCGATTTTCGAAGATTGCAGATAATGCGTTGTACTTACAAGACTTTTTTGAATTCATGGCGATTGAGCCAGTGATCTCTTCGCCTGAAAACGCGCTGAGCATTCCACAGCCGATCCAACAAGGGTTTGTGTTTGAGAATGTTAGTTTCAAGTATCCCGGCACTGAATTTTATGCGATTAAGGAGCTGTCCTTCCATTTGCGCCCTGGTGATAAGCTCGCGTTGGTGGGAGAAAACGGAGCTGGTAAGACTACGCTTGTCAAGCTCTTGGCTCGATTGTATGAACCAACAGAAGGACGTATTCTCTTAGATGGCAAAGACTTGAGACAATACAGTCTGCAAGAGTTACGATTGGCGGTTGGCGTCATTTTCCAGGATTTCGTGAAGTTTCAGCTACAAGCCAAGGAGAATATCGCCATTGGCCAGATCGATCAATTGGCGAATCAGGATCGGATTGAAAACTCAGCGCTGAAGAGTTTGGCCAATGAGGTCATTGAGGACTTGCCAGGGAAGTACGATCAGATTCTTGGCCGTCGGTTTGAAAGCGGAGTGGATCTTTCTGGTGGCCAGTGGCAAAAAATCGCTCTAGCACGAGCATATATGCGGGACGCGCAGTTACTGATCCTAGATGAACCGACTTCTGCTTTGGATGCTAGGGCGGAGCACGAAGTCTTCCTACGGTTTTCTGAACTGATTAAAGGGAAGTCGGCAGTACTGATTTCGCATCGCTTTTCGACGGTTCGGATGGCGGATCGCATCTTATTTCTAGAAAAGGGAATGCTCAAGGAGATTGGATCGCATGAGGAACTGTTGGCGCTTGATGGCAAATACGCCGAACTGTTTAAGCTGCAGGCGCAGGGGTATCTGTAAAATAGACGCTTCATCCTGCAGGAAGACGCAGCATCTGTAAAATTGTCGGGTAGCATCGTGTGCCATTTAAACTTTTCACTAGAATATCTGTTTTTAGTACGTAGACAAAATATTAAAAGTATGAAAATTAGTAAAATTGTTGTTCCATTCCTCCTTGTATTATTCCTAGGTGCTTGCAAAACAACCAATACCGACAATAACAAACAAACCACGATCCCAATAGCAAAAACTGTTGCCACCAAAAGCAGTGCAGATGGGCTAGAAAAGGCCTACTTCGCTTCTGGCTGCTTCTGGTGTGTGGAAGCGATTTACGAAAGCGTGAAGGGGGTAGAGGAGTCTATTTCTGGATATTCAGGTGGACACACCAAAAACCCAACCTACGAATCATCGAATACTGGGAAAACGGGTCATGCAGAAGCTGTTGAGATCCATTATGATCCAAAGATCATAGATTTTGCAACGTTAGTAGACGTATATTTTGGTTCTCAAAACGTGACGCAAGCAAATGGCCAAGGGCCAGACAAGGGATCACAGTATCGGTCCATCATTTTCTACCAAAATGGAGCAGAGCGAAAAATCATAGAAGATAAGATCGCGGTACTCAATAAAGTGCTGGCACCTCAGAAAGTTGGTGCTGAAGTACAGGCCTTCGAAAAATTTTGGGTTGGGGAAGATTACCATCAAGACTTTGAGCGATTGCATCCAGATCATGGGTATATTAGAGCAGTTTCTATTCCAAGGTTAAAACGGTTTCAAGCCAAATTTCCAAACCTTATCAAGGAGAGCCACTAGCAGATATCTAGGGTGAGTAAACCAAATATGGACGAAGAGTTTTTGTAAAAATCCATCCACATCGATGATTTCTCCAATATTATAAATATTGAGTAAATTTACAGTTATGATACAAGTACAAAAACAAGAAATTTACTTGTGTAAAAAAGACACCTGACTAACAACACGCTTAGTAATGTTGACGGGGGTGAATTTTGTAACTTCTAGTTAACTGAATTCCTATAAAAACATTGTGCGCTGTGCCCTAATGGTTCACGGCGCTTTTTTGTTTGGTGATTTTATTAATAAAACAAATTGTGCTTATTGGACCGTTGTAGTGCAAAAGGTAAAAGTAGATGGAAGAAATTTTTGATGATTTAATAAGTGTTGCGCCAGTAAAAAATAAATACTCAAAGCATTTAACATCAACTAGTTTTTTTTGTATAAACACCTACAATCAAGTAAATCCAATTCCAGAAAGACAAAAGTTAGGTTCCGACATTTCCAGATCATTCATAAAATGAAAATCACTCATCAAGTTGCCTCAATGAGTGATTTCTTAATCGTTTTTTAAGCCTCAATTATTTCATAGTATAATTTGGACGTAGTCTTGACGAAGAATCATCGCCATAAAATTTATTGATAATCTGAATGACTTCTTCAGGATCATCTGTAGAATAGAGAAGATCATTGTCAGCCGGGCTAACGTTGTGGTACTTTTCGTCCATTACATTTTTAACCCAGTCTTTCAGTCCTGCCCAATAATCAACTCCCATAAGGATTACAGGAACATGGTCAATTTTCTTGGTCTGGATCAATGTTAATACTTCAAACAGCTCGTCCATAGTACCAAAACCACCAGGCAATACGATAAATGCTTGCGCATACTTCACAAACATCACTTTACGGATAAAGAAATAACTGTGATTGAAGTTTTTGTCTGGATCGATATAAGGGTTGTGGCTCTGCTCAAATGGTAATTCGATGTTGAGGCCTACAGAAATACCTCCACTCATGTGAGCGCCTTTGTTTCCTGCTTCCATGATGCCTGGGCCGCCACCAGTAATAGTGCCATATCCTTCACGCGTTAGGATTTGTGCCATTTTTACTGCCAACTGATAATGCTCATGATCGGGTTTGGTTCTAGCTGATCCGAATATAGAAACGCAAGGATCAATTTTATTCAATCGTTCAAACCCTTCAACGAATTCAGCGATCACTTTAAACATAGTCCATGAATTCTCACCTTTCAATTCGCTCCACTTTTTATTTGGCTTAAATGGGGGGACGTCTTTCTCTTGTATTTTACTCATTTTTGTCTTTTTTTAGAGCAATCTATGGGCGAGCTTTTCCATTTAATCAAATGTAAGCACATAATTATTAGGTATTGGCCCGTATTGCGGTGTTATTTTTTTGATTTAAACTCTTTGTATCGTTCTTCAATGTGTTCCTGAACTTCTTCCAGTTTTTCGTATTTGTTAAATACATCTAACAATGATGTACGGTTGGAAGTAGAAGGCGTTACATAATTCAATACGTCTTTATCTGTAATTTCTTTATCACTTAGTATGATTAGTCGTTCGACGACATTTCTTAGTTCTCTTATGTTTCCAGTCCAACTGAGTCCAGATAATGCTTTTAGAGCGGGGCCAGTTATTTTTTTCTCAGGCATATTGTATTCACTACAAATAGACTTGACAAAGTAATTCGTCAATAGTGGAATGTCTGCTGCTCTTTCTTTTAATGATGGTACTGGAATAATAATCACTGCAAGTCTGTGATATAAATCTTCTCTGAATTTTTTATCATCAATTTCAGATCTCAAATCCTTATTGGTGGCAGCAATAACCCGGACATCAACCTTGATCTCCTTGTCTCCACCCACTCTTGTAATCTTATTTTCTTGAAGCGCTCTTAATACTTTTGCTTGAGCGGATAAGCTCATGTCTCCAATTTCATCAAGAAACAAAGTCCCACCATTGGCTTGTTCGAACTTACCGATACGCTGTTTTACTGCGGAGGTAAAAGCGCCTTTCTCATGTCCAAATAGCTCACTTTCTATTAGTTCTGACGGAATCGCAGCGCAATTGACCTCTACGATAGGTGCTTTAGAACGGCCACTCTTTTCGTGAATCCAGCGGGCGACCAACTCTTTCCCGGTTCCATTTGATCCTGTAACCAACACACGAGCTTCAGTTGGTGCGACCCGTTCGATGGTTTCTTTAATTTTTACTATTGCGGTGGACTCGCCTACGATTTCTTGTGTTTTGGACTTTGCAACCCGTCGCTTCAATACCTTGGTTTCAGTGATCAGACTTGACTTTTCCATGGCGTTCCGAATGGTAATCAGTAGTCTGTTCAAATCTGGTGGCTTCTGAATGTAGTCGAAAGCGCCCTTCTTAACTGCGTCAACTGCAGTCTCTACGGTACCATGCCCGGAAATCATGACTACAGGAGTGTCTGCTGCCAGTATATTGACACGCTCCAGTGTTTCCAGACCGTCCATTTTCGGCATTTTGATATCCATGATGATAACATCATACTTATCCTTCTTCAGCTTTACGAGTGCTTCAACACCGTCAGCCGCCTCATCGACTTTGTATTTTTCAAATTCGAGAATGTCACGAAGTGTCCTTCTGATACTCGATTCATCATCTACAATAAGTATTTTTGCCATAATCTATTTTTTTTAAAGCCTGCAAAAGTATGAAAAATTTCTTAAACAATGCGTATGCTTCAACTTTTAGTCGAAACTAAAGCACAAGAACTGATAGGACAAGGATGCCTACAAATATAGAATTACTAAATTTAAAACCGTACTAATAGTTTTCCAGCGAAAGCATGACCAATGTACATCCTACTACTGTTTCTATGCCTTGTTCTCTTGCAACCTTGGATAGTTTTGCATTTTCAGTGCCTGGGTTAAAAATAATTCGCTTCGGTTTTAAACCAAGAATGTAATCATAATACGCCTCTTGCCGTTGTGGGTTGAGATACAGTGTGACTGTATGCACATCACTGACTTCTGGTTGGCCCAACAATATTGGTTCCCCATTAATTTCCCCATCGCGAATACCAACCGGAACAACAGCAATTTTATGCTCTTGCAAACGAGTTGTAGCCAAAAAAGCGTAACGGGTAGGATTGGTTGTTGCACCCAGTACCAATGTTTTTTTATCGTCCATTTATACGAGTAAGGTTACTGGATTCTCAAGTAATGTTTTGAAAGTTTGTAGAAACTGAGCACCAGAAGCACCATCTACTACCCTGTGATCACAAGACATTGTAACCTTCATTATGTTCCCAATAGTCAGCCCTCCGTTTTGTACTATTGCTTGTTGGGTGATAGTTCCAACAGCTAGAATACAAGAGTCAGGCGGATTGATTATTGCAGTAAACTCTTCAATACCCATCATTCCCAGGTTGGAAATCGTAAAGGTGTTGCCCTGCATCTGATTAGGATTAAGTCGTCTCTCTTTTGCTTTGCCCGCCAACTCCCTTACTTCACTGTTAATCTGAGAAAGTGATTTAAAGTCAGCGTTGTTAATTACTGGCACTAGCAAACCGTCTTCAACTGCAACAGCAACGCCAATGTTTATATTACCATTTACTCGGATGAAGTCGCCCATCCACGAAGAATTGACAGTAGGGTGTTTTCTAAGTGCTACGGCAGCAGCTTTCACCACTAAATCATTAAAGGAGATTTTTTGTGGTGCGATTTCGTTCATTTGCTTCCTAGCAGACATCGCATTATCCATATTGATGCTTACTGTTAAGTAGAAATGCGGCGCGGTAAATTTACTTTCCTGTAATCGGGAAGCAATCACACGTCTCATACCTGAAATCGGTTGATCCTGGTCTTTTCCACTGGCTGCCATCATTGGAGTATTGGCTGTTGGCCCTTTTTCAAGGTAAGCCTCAATGTCTCGTTTCACAATTCTCCCGTTTTCTCCTGTTCCGGGAACATTACTTAACTGTATTTTGTTTTCCTCCGCCATTTTCTTAGCTAATGGCGATGCCTTTACTCTGGAATCAGTCGTAGTTTTGGGTTGGGTTGCCACTTCCTTTGGAGCTGATGACTGTGTTTCTGGTTTCGAATCTGACGAGGCGTTGTTTGAGCCATTGGGCGAACCTTCGGAAGAACCATTGGGCTTGGGAGCTGGGGCGCTGTCTTCAGACTTCGGTTTGCTTTCAGAGTTAAGCGCTTCTTCTAACATCTCTTTATAGTCTTCACCTTTGTCTCCTATTACAGCTACTACGCCACCAATAGGAGCTACCTCTCCAGGTTTTACTTGGATATGAAGTAGTGTGCCATCAGAATAACTTTCTTGCACCATAACTGCTTTGTCTGTTTCAACTTCGAATAGCTCGTCGCCTGATTCGATTTCGTCACCAACCTTTTTGTGCCAGGTAACAATGGTGCCTTCAGTCATGGTATCACTTAATAAGGGCATTTTAATAATCTCCGCCATAATTTTATAGTATTTGAATTGACATCACATTTAAATGAAGTCGGTAACTGATATAAACGATATTAGCGCACAAGGTAAAATTATTTTATCAATCACACAACGGTTTATTTATATGAAATAATTGATAGTTTAAAATAAATTCCATATCTTAAAGATATCCTAATTTGAACCTTAATAAAACCTAAATGTATTGAAATTGTTGTTTAGGCAAATAATTTTACCTAATTTTCAGTAAACAAATGCCTACCCAAAGATGTTATTGTGACCGCTAAACAAATTAAAGTCTCAATAATAGTTTAACCATTGTCAAACTAAATTAAGGAAGTACCCATATACCTTCTTAAAATTGGAAAAGAAACTTAGATGATCGATTTTAAAAAGAACCTAAATGACTCCCTCCACAACTTTTTCGGGTTTTCAAGTTTTAAAGGAAAACAAAAGGAAATAGTTCTTAGCGTACTGGGAGGTAAGGATACCTTTGTCATAATGCCAACTGGGGGCGGCAAATCCTTATGTTACCAGCTACCTGCTATGATTATGGATGGTGTAGCTATTGTGATATCTCCTTTAATAGCATTGATGAAAAACCAAGTAGACTCTATTAGAGCCTACAGTGAAACAGATGAGGTTGCACACTTTCTCAATTCTTCTTTAACCAAGACACAGATAAGAAAGGTTAAAGGTGATATTTTGGAAGGAAAAACCAAACTACTTTACGTAGCCCCAGAAACACTTACAAAAGCTGAAAATATTGAATTCTTCAAGAGTGTTAATATTTCCTTCGTAGCAGTAGATGAAGCGCATTGTATTTCTGAATGGGGACACGACTTCCGTCCAGAATATAGAAGAATTAAAATCATGGTGGATTCCATTGATTCTAATGTTCCTTTCATCGCGTTGACTGCTACTGCAACGCCAAAGGTGCGTTCAGATATTATTAAAACATTAAACTTAGACAACCCGAATATATTTATTTCTTCTTTTAACAGGGATAATCTTTACTATGAAGTACGCCCAAAACAAAAGAAAGAAAATGTGCTGAAAAGCATTGTAAAATACGTTAAGGAACATAGTAACAAATCAGGAATTATCTATGTACAAAGTCGTAAATCAACAGAGGAAATTGCTAAGTTTTTAAGAGTTAATGGAGTTAGTTCCTTACCCTATCATGCTGGATTAGATGCCAAAACCCGATCAAAGACTCAAGATGACTTTCTAAAGGAGGATATTGATGTCATTGTAGCAACAATTGCATTCGGTATGGGTATTGACAAACCAGATGTTCGCTTTGTGATTCATTATGATATTCCTAAAAGTATTGAGAATTACTACCAGGAAACTGGAAGAGCGGGAAGGGATGGACTGGAAGGTAAATGCCTTGCGTTTTACTCCTACAAAGATATTCTGAAACAAGAAAAATTCCTACGAGACAAACCAGTAGCGGAACGAGAGCTCAATACGCAGCTCATGCATGAAATAATGGCCTATTCCGAAACATCGTCATGTAGAAGAAAGTTCTTGTTACATTACTTTGGGGAAATGTTCGATGAGACGAACTGCGAAAAGATGTGTGACTGTTGTAAACACCCGAAAGAAAAAATTCAGGTGAAAGATGACATGAAAAAAGCACTTGATGTTGTCTCAGCGCTCAACGAAAACAATAAAATTAAAGGTGTTATCAATATCTTGCAGGGTGCAGAAACTAAAGAAATTTTAGACTTCGGACATAACCGACTCAAGGAATTTGGTTCAGGAAAAGACAAGGATTCTCATTTCTGGAACTCGATTATCCGTCAGGCACTATTGCATAACTTCTTAATAAAAGAAATCGAAAATTACGGTATTCTAAAACTTACAGATAGAGGAAACACCTTTAGAAGTCGCCCTTGGGATGTTGAAATTGCACTGAATACCAACTTCGATGCTCTTACTAATGATGATGACATTCCTTCTGGTAGAGGGGCGGTATTGGATCCAGTCCTTTTCAAATTGCTTAAAGATTTGAGAAAAGATGTGTCTAAGCAGAAAAAAGTACCACCCTTTGTGATTTTTCAGGACCCTTCATTGGAAGACATGACCATGCAATATCCAATATCAATTGAAGATATGGAGAAGATTGTGGGTGTCAGTAAAGGAAAGGCGCAACGGTATAGCGAGCCCTTTATTGATTTAATCAAAACTTACGTTGAAGAAAATGATATCGAACGTCCTACTGAGATAGTCATTAAAAGCATTGTCAATAAATCCATTAAAAAGGTGAATATTATTCAAAATATAGACCGAAAAATACCTCTGGATGATATTGCTACCAACAATCAAATGACGAAGGATGAACTGTTACATGAGTTGGAAATAATTGTTGGCTCCGGTACAAAATTGGATATTAACTATCATATTGAAAATAATATAGATGAATATTCCCGAGAGGATATTTCCGATTTCTTCATGGAAGCAACTTCTGACTCTGTAGAGGAAGCATTCGAGCAATTGAAAGAAGATGACATCACGCTTGAAGAAATCAAAATTATGCGAATTAAATTTTTGTCTGATATGGGTAATTAAACACAGGTTTAGTTACTGAGAGCCTTTATCTGTAGCGAATTGTCGTTATGATAAAGGCTTTTTTATTGCAAGCAATATAGGGTTTTGGGTATTGGCTGTTAGGTATTGGTGTGCCAAATCCTAATCCCCAACAGCTAATCCCTTGATTACAACACCACTCCCAATAAAATTGCGCCTAACACTAGCAAGATACCAGACACTCTAAAATACTCAAGAGCGATGAACGTAAAGATGGCAAGCGCGTAAGACCACCACTCTACTTCTAGACTAGCACCGAGAATGTACACAGCAGCCAATATGAGCCCCCCTGCGGTAGCATTGACACCAGGCATTGCTCTTTGGATGACAGCATACTGTTTGAGCCACTCCCATACGGGATAAACAAAGAAAATGAGTAAGGTGCCAGGTAGAAAGATCGCAACCGCCCCTAGAAAACAACCTAGGACTTGGGAAGTATCGCGCAAGGCTAACCCGCCTGCAAATGCACTAAAGCTGAATACTGGCCCAGGCATGGCCTGCACCAATCCATAACCGGTAAGGAATGACTCATTGGTTAGATAGCCTTTAGCGTCCACAAGCTCTGTTTGCATGATTGGAATAAGGACTTGGCCGCCACCGAAAATGAGACTGCCGAATCTGTAAAAGCTTTCAAATAATATGGCAGCGGGGTGATTGGTTACTTTTGCAAGAATTGCAGCACCAACAAATATGCTGACAAATAGAATCAGGTAAACCCAACGAATCTTCGGCCGTTGAGTGGCAGTACTAGTGTTTGATTTACTAATAAAGTTAGAAAGCACACCACCAGCGATGAGTAGGACAGGGAAAATCCAGGGCGCACGTATCAATGCAGCAATAACACCAGACACGATAAACAACAGGCCGGTGAACTCATTTTTCACTACTTTTTTGCCAATTTTGTAGGCTGCATAGATAACAAAACCGACTGCTACCGGAAGGAGGTAACGAAAAACATTGAGATCGGCATACTGTTGCGTAAACCACACATAAATGTAGCTGAGTATCGACATACCAATTACCGCTGGCAGTACCCAGGTCATTAATGTAAGCAGGGCAAGCTTTGGACCTCCTAACTTGTATCCTATCGACGTAATTGTTTGCGTTGAGGTAGGGCCAGGCAACATAGAACAGAGCGCCATTAACTCAACGAGTTCATCTTCAGTAAGATATTTTTTACGTCTTACTAGATGTTCAAGAGCAAGAGCAATGTGTGCGCTCGGCCCGCCAAATGCCGAGAAAGAGAGAAACATAATGTCTTTTAGAAAATTGGTATTTATTGCTCCCATTGCATAAAATTTCGTCAAATTTAGTGAAAAACTGACGACTACACAATGAAATTACAAGCAAGTCTTAACCCTAATTAATTATGCATTAGGGTTAAAAAACAGAATTTACCCTCAAAATGAATTGAATTGACATATAAAACCAAGCGATTGGTTAACTAGCAGGCACTCCCAAAATGTTTTTGATTCTAAGAATGAGTTCGTCTGGTCTAAATGGTTTTGAAATAAAATCATTGGCACCAAGCTGCATCGCCTCAATTACTACATCTTCTCTTTCGAGGGATGAGATCATGATCATTGGAATTTGAGAAGAAAGCTCTTCTCTAACAAAGGAAATTAGCTCTAGACCGTTAACATGAGGCATCATAATATCGGCGATGATCATATCCGGTTTTTCTGCTAGGATTTTTTCCTTTGCTACTTGGCCGTCCTCTGCCTTTATTGTCTCGAAATTTTGCTTTTTGAGTCTAAAATCTAGTGCAGTCATCATAACTTCCTCATCCTCGCAAATAAGTACTTTCAATTTCATAGTAGTGTATTGATTGATATCCCGGTGGTTTCGGCCGGACATTAAAAAAATTGAAAATGGAGATTTGGATTAGTCAAATATAAGCAAATAAAACCAGACTGTGTTCGATTTGTTTGATTATATCAAATATATTTTATGTTATTGTGGCTCAGTGATTAGTACGCCTCCTAAACGGAGATATTCTTGATAAATTTCCTTAATAGAATGATTAAAATAAGTGGAAACTGTTTCTACAAGAGGAGGAACGACTTCAGTTACTTCATTTTCAGAAATTGTTGACTCTTTCCAGAGTTTTAATGTCTTATCGATCTTTTCATTGCTAGTCGTCAACATTTCATTCCCAATAAAAGGAAAAGAGGTTTTAAGCAAATGGCTTACCTTCTGTAATTCTTCCCAATCCTTTTTAGATGTTAAAAGATTCATTTTCGAAACATGTGGTGGTGTATCGTTTAATATTCCTTCTATCATTGATTTACGGAACTCTTGGTCATCACTTGCGTACAGATTCAAGTACGAAAAGTCGACATAAGTTAACTTCTGGTCTAAAGTTGGGTTCATATTTTGTTTGTTTGAGGTGTGTTTATGTATGATTGAATAAAGCTCCTTTGGTTCAAATGGTTTTAAGATGCATCCATCCATTTTATATTGAATATGCTTTTCATCATCTTTTACATTTTTGTGAGCTGTCATTGCAATTATTGAGACATCACATTTTGGACTATCTAGTGTTTCACGAATACATTTTGTTGCTTCGATACCATCCATGATTGGCATTTGAATATCCATCAATACTAAATCATATTCATTTTTAATGACCTGTTCAATAGCGATTTTACCATTAACAGCAATGTCAACAGTAGCATTGGGCCATTGTCTTAAAATGGTCTTTTTAGCAACCATTTGATTTAAATTATTATCCTCTACAAGTAATATTTGTAATGATTTATCATCAACTTCCAAGAAATCAATTACTTCACTAAGGATTTCAGCCTCATTTGCTGCACATTTTTTGAAAGTAAGATCAAACGAAAATACAGATCCAACACCGAATTCACTCTTAACATCGATTGATCCTCCTTGTTGTTCAATAACTGCCTGGATGATTGAAAGCCCAAGACCAGTTCCCTCGTATAATTTATTTTTACTGTTGGCTACTCGTGTAAAGGGCTGAAAAATAATAGGAAGATGTTCTTCCTTAATCCCAATTCCTGTATCCTTAACTACAACTCTTATTGAAACATCCTCATCTGTTTCGCCTATTTTCATGGCGGAAAGCTTGACGGAGCCTTTATTGGTAAATTTTACGGCATTGTTGCACAGATTGAGCAAGACTTGATTGATTCTCTTCGGATCACCAATTATTGTTTCTGGTAGTTCTGGATCATAATCTACTGAAAAAGAGATGTTTTTAGCTTTTGTTGGGTTGGTAAATACATCTTCTAGGTCAGTCACCATGGTTTTAAAATCCATTGGTGCTTCTTCAAATTCGATTTCGTTGTTTGTCTGTTTAGAGACATCAAGAATATCGTTTATAATTTTCATGAGGTGACTGGAAGAACTGAGAATGAGTTTGACCTGTCTCGATTGTTCTTCCGTGAGAGTATCGTCTAGAAGTAGGTTGGCAAATCCAAAAATTGCATTCATTGGGGTTCTCATTTCGTGACTCACATTGGCTAGGAGCTCTTCCCTCATTTTAGATTGCCGTTCAGCAATTTCTTTTTCCTTTTTAAACTGTTCTGCCTTGAGTGCATCCGAGATATCTCGAATGATTACATGATAGCTTGAAACGCCTTCGTGATATCCGATCATTCCTCTTGGCCGCATTTGGCTGGCAGTCAGTAAACAGTTTTTCACTTCTTCGGATTTGGTTATAATGGCAATCGGAAAATCGCTTACGGACTCGCCAGACTCTATTATTTTTTCAAACTCCAACCGTTTTTCTGGATTCACAAACAACGAATTGTAGTCAATGTTATTCAGTTCTTCAGCGAGATAACCAAATAGACTGAGTGTTGCATTATTAAAATCCTGAAATCCGCCTGATTTTTGTTTTATATAGATAGCGTCTTTGGAAGAATTAAATATATTTTCATATCGTTCCTTCCCTTTCCTGATCTCAAGTTCATTTTCTTTAATTTTTGAGATATCCTGTAAGATACCAGAGATCTTGGTCAACCTTCCTTCAACAACATTGACGACTGTAGATTTTAGTGAGATGTATCCGGGTTCATCATTTCTTCGAATAATTCTCAGATCTTTTTCTACATTCTGCTTATCGTCTAATATTGTACGAATGATTCTCTTTGCTTTCTCTGTATCGTCTGGATGAATTAAACTAAGTGCAAATTCGTAGCTGACAGTTGTCTCTTTCGAGGTAGTTTCAAAAATTCTGTATACCTCTTCCGATGCAAAGAACGTTTTGGCTTGAAGATCTACCTCCCAATGTCCGATTCTTGCAGTACGTTGGGTTTCTTCTAGTCTTTTAATTATTTTATTGCGCTCAATTGAATAATTGACGGTTTTAGCTAACTCCGCAGCTTTAAATTCTCCTTTGACCAAGAAATCCTGTGCTCCTTTTTGAATGGCCTGTAATCCAATTTGACGGTCATTATAACCTGTCATCAAAATCACATTAATGTCAGGAAAACGATTTAGTAATTGATCTAAGGTAGAGATACCATGACTATCTGGTAAGTGGATATCTAATAAAATTGCAGCAAACGTTTCTTTTTCAAGCTTTTCAAAAGCATCTCTAAGCGTATAACAATGAACAATAGATTCAAAATGGATTAAATTGGTTTGTTCTAAAAATATTTCAACCAATCTTGCATCACCGAGATTATCCTCAATGATCAATATTTTTCCATGTGACTCTTGCTTTTCCATCGCTAGTTGTTTACTTCTCTCGGTTTGTATGGTACGAAAATAAAATTTGCTTCTGTTGGGTCAATAACAAAAAGACAAATGTTAATCTCCGGATCTTTATACGCTTTCTGAAAAGATGCTACTTTATCATCCTGAATGAGTTTTTTAGTTACAAACTCTTCCATAGTTGAAATGCTAAAAGACCAGTGACTACCACTTTGTGCTGGTTCTATCAATAAAATACCAATGTTAAGTTCATCCTTATGAACGATAAAAATTGGATATTTTGAAACGCCTTCATTTATAACAGTTTGGGAGGCTTCTCTTAATGCTTTCGAAAACTTTTTTAAATCTAGTTCTAAAGCTTCCAGTGAGTTTGTTTCCTTTGACATTCTTATTGTCTTTAGTCCACAGGAAACTCCTATGGAGGTTATACGTAAAATTTCAAAAATTGTTTCAATTTGGCAATTCAAAACAGTAGCAATAAGTCGCGCTTACTTCAAACAGTATCATAGACCTTTATTCTTTGACAATCAATAGCGCAACACTCTCTATATGATGTGTATGCGGAAACATGTCTACTGGCTGTACCTTTATAACGTCGTATTGCGCACTTAGTAGATCGATATCTCTAGCCTGTGATGCTGGATTACAGCTTACATAAACAATTTTGGGGGCATTTAGTTGTAGCAATGATTGTACTACATTCTTATGCATTCCAACTCTTGGTGGGTCAGTAATAACCAAGTCAGGAGTCCCATGTTTTGCAATAAAAGCATCGTCTAAAATGTCCTTCACATCGCCTGCATAAAATGTAGCATTTTTAATGTCGTTGAGTGCTACATTGATTCTTGCATCGTCAATTGCTGGTGCGACTTCTTCAATCCCGACAATCGTTTTGCAATGAGCGGCCACATAACAGGCAATACTACCGATACCTGTATACAAGTCGTAGACGTTTTCCGTTCCCTTCAATTCTGCAAACTCCAGTATAGTGTCGTAAAGTTTCACTGCTTGTGCAGTATTGGTTTGGAAAAATGATTTGGGTCCAACTTTAAACGAGACATCACGTAGCTTTTCTACCAAATAAGGTTTTCCAGACCATTCCTTGATTGGTAAATCATAAATTGTATCATTTTTCTTTCCGTTTATCACATACATCAGTGATGAGATTTCAGGAAACTGATCTTTTAAATGATTGAGCAAGGCGGCGATCTGTTCTTCGTTGTTCTGGTAAAAACTCACGAGTACCATGACTTCACCGATACTTGAAACTCGGACAAACAGTTGCCTTAGCAAGCCTGTCTGTTCTCTGATATCAAAGAACTCAAGATCATTTTCAAGGGCGAATGCTCTTACTGCATTACGGATGGCGTTGGATGGATCGGGCTGTAGCCAGCAATGTTCTACGTCTACGATTTTGTCGAAGGCGCCAGGCCTATGAAATCCTAGTGCATTCCTTTGGTCGAAGGCGGTTCCAGAGTTCACTTCCTCTTCTGTGAGCCACCGTTTATTGGAAAATGAGAATTCCAGTTTGTTTCTGTAATACTCTGTATGATCTGCAGGTACAATTGGCAGATATTCTCCAACCGGCACTTTAGCGATCCGCTGGAAAGCATTGACAACAGTTTGCTCCTTATATTTGAGCTGTGCGGCATAACCAAGGTGTTGCCACTTACATCCGCCACAAACACCAAAGTGTTTACATACAGGCTTAATTCGGTCTGCTGATGGCGTATTTAGTTTGATAGCCTTTCCAATCAGATTTCCCTTTCGTGTTTTCTGAATGAGCACATCTACATTGTCTCCAGGTACGGCATCAGAGACAAAGACAACACGGCCTTCATGTCGGCCTACTGCTTTTCCTTTGTCCGCGATATCGGTGATCTCAATGTTTTCGAGAATGCGTTTTTTTCTATTTCGTCCCAAGTCTTTTTGTTTGAATCAATTACAAAAGTAAATTGAATATTTGAAATAATCCTTACTTAGGATTGTCTAAATGACTTTTACCATTAAAAATCAGCCTATTTCATAAAATCTGATGAAAATATTGGGTGTTTTCAAACTTAATTCTTGATTTAAAGGCTGATCGTAGTTTGTCAAAAGTAGGCTACTCACTTCCTTTATAACTTTTCACCGCTTAAGCAAGTTGTTAGGGGCGGCATAGCCGACTGGATGGGGCGACAGCAGGGAGCAGTGCGATTGTAGCCAATTTGGATACAAGCGTACCGAGCAGACTTGCGAGCCAGGAAGGTGGCGACGCAGCCTTTTTTTTGTAGCAATGAAATGGATACGAAATATAGGCTGGGGATGCCCCAAAAGAGTTTTATAAACTGATAATTAGACACTATTCTCAAGGAGTTAGAATTTATACCCAATCAACCGTTTTCCCACTATCCGTAAATGAGACAGCAGCGCCCCACCTAAACCCAAATGAGCCCGCACCACCCGAAACCGTTCTTTTAGCGATGCGCGTTTCGTCTGATTCGAAAATCCGCCTTCAAGAAACAAGCTCATCACTGCTCCTGTATCGTGTGCACGGTTGACGCGCTTCATTACCTTCAGACACCAGTCGATGTCGGCTACATGTTTCCAGTTGGCATCATCATACAAAGGCGCAAGGCTTCGCCGCACCAGCATTGACTGGTGACAGACGACCATACCTTCTCCAAATGACTTCCAGGTAAGGGTTGCCGCCTTAGGATGTTCCTTGTGCCAAGGGTGTTCTTCACCGTCTTCTGTGACTCTTATCGTCTTGCCATAGATGAAGTCGGCATCACCAGCACCAGTAATCGCTTGTTCTAAGGTCTCTGGATGGGCAATTCGATCACCTGCATTCATAAACCAGATGTAGTCCCCTGTAGCCCGTTGAATGCCTTTGTTCATGGCATCGTATAAGCTTTTATCGCGTTCACTGACAAGAATAGAGACGACTTCGTTGTATCTATATACAATATCCATAGTTCCGTCCTTGGAAGCACCATCTATAATTAGGTACTCAATGTTAGGATAGGTTTGTTCTTGAACGCTTTTTATAGTTCGTTCGATGTATGGCTCAGCATTGTAGCTGACAGTGATGATAGAAACTTTTGGGAGCATTATAGGTTTTCCAGGATAAAATCAGTCATTTTATTGTACAGATGCAAGCGGGTCATGCCACCATAAATACCATGATTTCGGTTAGGATATACGTACATGTCAAACTGTTTGTTGGCATTGACTAATGCATTGATCATCTCATAGGAGTTTTGGTCATGTACATTGTCATCTCCTGTTCCATGAATCAACAAGTAATTTCCCTTGAGCCGGTCGGCAAAATTGACTGGTGAGTTTTCCTCATATCCAGTAGGATTTTCCTTAGGCGTTCGCATATATCGCTCTGTGTAGATACTGTCATACCATTTCCAGTTGGTGACTGGGGCAACGGCAATTGCTGCTTTGAAAACGTCATTCCCCTTCAATATACAAAGGGACGACAGATAACCGCCGTAACTCCATCCAAATATCCCAATTCGGGAGCCATCGACATACTGTTGTTTAGCCAACCAACGCGCCGCTTCAATCTGATCAATAGTTTCATACTTACCGAGTTGCTGATAAGTCACCTTTCTAAATGCTTCGCCTCTGGCGCCTGTTCCTCTGTTGTCTACAGAAACAACGATGTATCCTTTTTGCGCAAGATGTTGAAACCAGAAATAATTGGCGCCACCAAAACCGTCTCGTGCTGTCTGACTGTCTGGTCCACCGTAAACATACATGAATACAGGATAGGTAAGTCCAGGAACAAAATTCGGCGGCTTTATCATCCAACCGTTAAGTGATACGTCTTCACTGGTTTTAAAGCTAAATTGCTCAACAGGGCTGATGTCGTAATCAGACATTAGGGCGGTCAAGGCGTAATTGTCTTCAATCATTCTGATTTCCTTACCGTTTCTATCACATACTTTATAAACATTTGGAGAATTTAGGGAGTTATGTGTACTTACAAAATAATCGAATGTCTTACTAAACTGCGCACTGTTGGTTCCCTTTTCTGGAGTGAGGTTTTTTCTGTTTTTTCCTTGTAAATCAACAACATAGACATTTCGATCCATTGGCGAAACCTCAGCAGATTGATAATACAACAACCCATTTTTCTCGTCTACACCATAGAATTTTGTTACGTCATAGTTGCCCTTGGTGATTTGCTTTACAAGCTTTCCTTTCATATCATAATGATAGATATGATTGTACCCATCAATTTCACTTAGCCAGATAAACCCGCTTCCATCATCAAGGAATGTCAAATCATCATGGATTTCTATGTAGTATTTATTTCTTTCGGCCAGTAAAACATTGGTTTTGCCAGTCGTGGCATTCACCGATACCAAATCCAATTCGTTCTGATGACGATTCATATGAAAGACGATCAAATTGTTGGCATCTTTCCACTTGATTCTTGGGATATACATGTCTGGTTTTTTCCCCAGGTCTACTTGTACCACTTTACCAGACGCTAAGTCAAAAATGTGGCAAGTGACTAGTGCATTGTCTTCTCCAGCTTTAGGATATTTAAAAGAGGAATACTCAGGATACAGGTCATTAGAATATTTGGTCATCATCCATTCTTTCACAGCTGTTTCATCAAATCGCATAAAGGCAATTTTAGAACCATCTGCAGACCACTCAAATGCTCTGGACATGCTAAACTCTTCCTCGTAAACCCAGTCTGTTGCTCCGTTGATAATGGCATTGTCTTTACCGTCTCGGGTGACTTGGATCTCTTTTCCTGTTTTCAGTTCCTTGTAAAACAGGTTGTTTCCTCGCACAAAACCGATTTTATCTCCGTCTGGTGACACTGTAGCGTAGCGTTGTTTGCCTCCTGAAGAAACGGGGGTGATTTTTCTGGACTCCACATCCCAAACAAAAAAGTTGGCGCGACTTGAGTGTCTGTAAATCTTTTCAACTTCAGTTTGGAGGACGATTTTAGACTCATCATGATTGAAGGCATAGCTAGAAAACGGGCTGTTGAAATTGGCGGCAGCCAGCATTGTGGTATCTAATATACTGCCTACAGGTTCTCCTGTAGTGATATCATACTTAAGAATGTTCCCTGCTACAAGTCTAGAGTAGTGTTTACCATCATTGAGAAATTTAAACCCAGGAATTCGCTTCTGGAAAAACGAATACTTCATCCATATATCTTCAACGGTTATATTTTGCTTTTGAGCAGTGGAGAGCTGTGGCCACAATAGTGATGCGATCAACAGAAATACTAAACTTCGAGTCATTTTAATAGTGATTTTGTTCTACAAAGTTAACGATAATTCATAACTTTTGAATGCTGCGAGTAAAGGCGCAATTATTTTATGACCTTAAAAACGTAACTACTTGATTATTAATCTATTTTGCAAGCGATTCTTTAGGGAGATTACTGTCACAAACTCCTGAAAACATCCCTAAAAAGAAATTTTCACCAATTTGAAGTCACTTCTGCGGACACTAGGGAAAATTGCAGCGTTAGCAGAAACCTGAATGGCCTCCTGCATGATAATAAAAAGTTTCTCCCTACTGGTGTTTAGCACATTGTTACGATTAAATGGTCCACGACCTGACACAACATATTCATAGACGTTGGTGTCGAATTGAATTTCATCATTGTACAAAAAGCGTAAGTTCTTCTTGGTTTTTAATAAGAAAAACGAGGAGTATTGACCTGAATCGTCTTGTGATGTCTGGCGCTTTCTGAGTAGGTCCTTCCATTCAAGTTCCCCTTCAGAATTGAAGGAATAAAGAAGGATATCATTAAAGTAGTAATCAACAATATTGTAACCACCTCCCGTTCTGTTTATTGGCTCATAGCCAGTGTTTAGCCCATGCGTCCTACGTGTATAGTAATAATTGCGTTCTGCGACCAATAGCAAACCACCATCACTTCTCAATATCACTTCCCTGATGTCGACATCCCCAAAACCGTCAATCCGATTACCCCTTTTTTTGCCTAGCACGGTGACTAGATAAGTTTTATCGAAAGGTGTGTATCCACGCGTAACGGCTGCGTCGTCATTTGGATTAAATTTGATAAAACTAACACCATTTGCTTCTCCAAATCGATTTTCAGAATACAAGCCAGCACCCACAATGCGTTGATTCAGATTGTCATAAGAAAACAGAATATCATACCATGGATATCCTTCTGTGCTTATATCGTACTGTCGCGCTTTATTCTCAGCAGCTTGATATTGAAAGATGGAGAATCGTGATCTACTCCGTTTTGATTGCTTGTTATCTTTTGCAAATAAAAAGTAGGCATTCCCATTATTATCAATAAGAATTTGATGAAACTCCTTCTCATAGTCTACTTCCTTAGGTCTAAAGGTTTTTTCCCATAAGATCTTCATAGTCTTCAGATCAAAAACCATGGTAAACAACCGAGAATCTGGGTCAGTATCGTGAATTAAGGCATATCGTTTATTCTGGGAGAGTTCTATCTTCCTTGCAAAGTTGGTATTGCCTTTTAAATCTACAATTTTAAGGTAGGTACTGTCCAAGAGTTCCGCATTCTCATCATATTGGTGAGCGACAATGTGTATCTTACTTCTCTTATAATATTTGTATAAAATGGTAAACTTATTCTTGTGAGCAACTATCCTTTGAACCCGCGCTCTATTGCTGGCAAACTCAATCTCTTTTCTTACTTTTTCCTGTACCTCATTGTCGTAAATTAATACATAATGGGATTCTGGATTCTTCTTATGAACCAACAAATTATCACCAACTTTTCCAATCAGATTTACCGTTGATTTATCATTCAACGACACGCGTTTAGAAACTTGAACTTCTTGTGAGAAAGTAACACTACTCAGGAATAGCAAGAAAAGCAATGTAAAATATTTGTTCATTTAACCAGATTGTAGATTAAGACGTATATGCATAGCTTCAAATTTGAACGTCCTTTATTTTAATACATTTATTATGCCATACAAATTTACTTCCAAGGATTGTAAGATCCAAAATTCCATAAATATCCTTCCGGATCAGTACAAGTATAGACTTTTCCGCCATAATCCTGATCTTTAAGTGGCTGTATGATCACAGCACCTTCAGATCGAGCTTGTTTGTAATGCGCTTCAATATTTTCAACATTCACATACGCGGATTGCGTGTTTTTGCCATTAACCATAGCTGGAACAGTAATGGCATCACTGTATGTAGATTCGCGAAGGGAACTCAACATGATCATCGATTTACCGAATACGAGTTGTGAATGAATGATTTCTTCTCCTTCTCCTGGTACGACAAGGTGCTGTTCAAAACCGAATGCGTTGCACAACCACTCGATTGCAGCAGGCGCATCCTCATAACTCATTGTAGTAATTATAGAACTCATGATTTTATTTGTTTAGTCAAATAGTCATCAATCTCCCGCACTGTCCAATTGACGCCTAGGATTGTGAAATCGGGTCCAATGAAATACTTAGTCGGAATTTCTTTTACTCCATAGGCTTCTACGATAGGATCATTAAATCTTTTAATGCTGGAGATATGATGCTTCCAAAACAACCCATCTTTTTGAATTGCATTTTCCCATAACTTTTGCTTGGTTTCTACTGATACACTTACAATCTGGAAGGCTGTCGCATCTTTATATTCATTATCCTGATGCTTTATAAGCAAGTTAACTAATGCTGGATTTTCTTTACGACAAGGCGGGCACCAACTCCCCCAGAAATCAAGTAGCACATATTGTCCTTCAAATCCTGATAAAGTCAATTCTTCCCCGTAAAGTGTGGTAGCACTGAAGTCAGTAGCCTTTTCTCCGACATTAAATTTTGGCAATTTTCGGATAAAATAGAAGGCAAGACCTATAGCCACAAAAGCAAAGAGCACGTAATTAAATTTCGACATGTTGTAAAATTAATAAATATAGGATAAACAGTTTCTTAAATATTGAATAAAGCCTGAAAATGTCGGATGTTTTATTGTTCTATCCTACTTTATTTGTGATTATAGCAAATTTATTTCTGGGGCCATGCCTGTCGGCACCGCGTCGTCCGGCACTCACTTCGTTCAAACATCACCTACCACCGCTTGTCCGCATGCTTGAAATAAAACCAGACTGTTCGCATTTTGCTTATAGAAGACAGTATTCGAGTTGAATTTTTGCGTAATGCGACTGATAGAAACGGGTCGAATAGCGGATATAGCAGTGTTAGCGAAAACAAAAACCACAAGCCACCTTGTACGATTAATTCGTCCGTACGATTAAATTAAAATTTTTCGCACATTGTGATATGAAACTAGATGTCATAAACAGAGCCGTAGATAATTTATACAACGCTTCTGGTACAGTTGGTGATTTTAAGAGTTATGAAAACTCCCAAGACTATGATAAAGATAGAGTTGTCAACCTGATGTACGGTAAGCATTCACTGCAATTACCTTATCAGGTTAGGAAAAATTTGACAATGAACAATGTAGCAGAATTAAATAATTTTAGTGAGGACATTGTTGTTATATTTGAGACTACAACTAAAACAGTTAGGCCGCTAACAATGTGCCACCGCCAATCCTATAGAGCATTGATTATGAGAGCAGAGCAGGTCTTCACCCCTATAAACAAAAGCACTCCACCAAAAACTGATGAAGTGCTTTCGTAACAATTTATATTATAGCTTATCGAAGGATAGTGAAATCTCCTTTGTAAGGAATCACTTCTCCGTCAATAAACTCTACTTCGATGTAGTAAACAAAGACACCTGGATTCATGGGTTGATCCCTAAAGCGACCATCCCAACCATAAGTAGGATCGCTTGGTGGAAGATTCTCACCTTCAAAAACCAACTCGCCCCATCTGTCAAACAAAGTCATCACTTTGATGTTGGTAACACCCGGACCGCCAAACACATGGAATACATCATTAACACCATCTCCATTTGGAGTGAAAGCATTGGGGATGTAGACATTACGTTGCTTGTCAACAATCACAGTGATTGGCTCCTCAGCGGTACACCCATCTAATGTATCTGTCACTAGTAAGTTGTAAGTCGTCGTTTCCCAAGGTGCAGCCCAAGGTATTTCGCAATCAGTACAACTCAACCCTTCAGACGGTGACCAATTATAAGTATATGGAAGTGTTGGTGTCACAGTAGGGATCAATTGTATACTGTCTCCTAGTAGAATCTCAATTGATGGCGTCTGAGCAATGTCAATAAGAATTGGCGGATTGTCATCGACAACCTGGTTGTTCAATTCAAACTCACAGCCAGCAGCATCTTGCACGGTAATCGTATAATAACCCGCTTCTACACCAAAGAAAATACTGTCAGGTCCAAATGTAGTACTATTGATCGAATACAAGTATGGCCCCATTCCACCAGAAGGGTTGAGCACGGTAATGCTACCGTCTGCATACCCATCACAAGTGGCATCGACTATCTGAGCTTGAGCGATTACCATTGTTGGGCTGTCTACAAAGGAAGATGCAATCGACTTACATCCATTTTGGTCGGTGACGGTTACAGCATAATTGCCTGTAGGCACTCCTAGAATGCTTGGCGTCGTAGCTCCATTATTCCACACATAACTATATCCAGGAGTTCCTCCTGTTGGTGCTACTGTTACGGTTCCATCAGCCAACCCAAAGCAACTCACTGCTGTACTTCCGATAATTGGATCTATAGCGGTAGTTGGCTCAGTTACGGTGATATTGATTGTAAAAGTACAGTTGTTAGTGTCAGATACTGTTACGGAATAAACGCCTGCCGCTAAACCCACAGCCGGATTAGTCATTTGGCCATCCGACCAATTATATTGATAAGGTGGTGTTCCTCCTGTCATAGTTAAAGCGGCATCACCATCGTTTCCTCCATAACAAGCCACTGGATTCGCCAATACACTGACCAGTTGTAAGGCAGTAGGTGTTCCTATTGTGAAACTAGTCGTTGCAGTACAACCATTAGCATCAGTGATTACCAGATTATGTGTACCAGCAGGATAAGAAATTGCGGTTGGAGCAGTTTCTCCATTACTCCAGTTGTAACTATATGGCTGTGTTCCGCCTAGAGGTATTGCGACTGCTTGACCATCGTTGCCTCCAAAGCAGGAAACGCTGCCTGGATTAACGGTGACGGTTAGTAATGGCGGTTCTGTAATTATAATGCTTCCTGATGTCGTACATCCGTTATCATCAGTGACTACAAAAGTGTAATTGCCTGCTGGAACATTTATCAGGATGTTTCCTGTTTGTCCTGTATTCCAGAGATAGGAATACGGTGCTGTTCCCCCAGCTGCACTGATCGTGGCGCCTCCATCACTTAGACCGTTACAACTTACGTTTGTAGTACTTGTTGTCGCTGTTAATACGGGTGGTTCAGAAATCGTTGCTGTAGCAGTTGTAGTGCAGCCATTGGCATCAGTAACAATCACTACATGCACGCCAGCATTTAAGCTAGTAGCTGTTGGTGTAATTTCTCCATTGCTCCAAAGGTAAGCGTAAGGGGATGTTCCTCCTAGAGCTGTTACTGTGGCACTACCATCACTTAAGCTGTTACAACTTACATTTATTGCAATCGCAGTATTTGCCAATAAAGCGGATGGTTGAATTATCAGAATATTGCTTACCGTAGTACAACCATTGGTGTCCGTTGCAGTGACTGTGTGGGTTCCTGCATTCAAATTAGTAGCTGTGGCTACCGTTGTTCCACTATCCCATTGATAGGTGTAAGGTTGTGTTCCTCCATTGACAACTACCGTTGCACTACCATCACTAAACCCATTACAACTCACATTCCCTAATAGGATTGTTGCTGAAGTAAGAATTGGCGGTTCCGTAATCGTAATTGACACGGTAGTCGTGCAACCATTTGCATCTGTAATGGTAACAGTGTGTACACCTGCGTCAAGCATCGTTGCGACTTGCGTGGTTTCTCCATTGTCCCAGACATAAGTGTATTGTAGGGTTCCGCCAGTGGCTGTGACTGTAGCACCACCATCGCTTAGACCGTTGCAGCTGACATTGTTGTCTAGGACTACTGTTGCAGAAAGTAAATCAGGTTCAGTGATTATAATGCTTGCTGTTGTTGTACAGTTATTAGCGTCTGTAATGGCAACAGTGTGTACACCTGCGTCAAGCATCGTTGCGACTTGCGTGGTTTCTCCATTGTCCCAGACATAAGTGTATTGCAGTGTTCCGCCAGTGGCTGTGACTGTAGCGCCACCATCACTTAGACCGTTGCAGCTGACGTTGTTGTCTAGGGCTGTTGTTGCGGAAAGTAAGTCGGGTTCAGTGATCAATACACTTGCAGATGTAGTACAGTTGTTAGCGTCTGTGACGGTGACGATGTGAGTTCCTGCGTCAAGCATCGTTGCGGCTTGGGTGGTTTCTCCGTTGTCCCACTCGTAGGTGTATTGCAGTGTTCCGCCAGTGGCTGTGACTGTAGCACCACCATCGCTTAGACCGTTGCAGCTTACGTTGTTGTCTAGGACTGCTGTTGCAGAAAGTAAGTCTGGTTCAGTGATCAGGATACTAGAGGTTGCAGTACAAAGGCTAGCATCTGTAACTGTTATTACATGAGTACCTGCATCAAGCATAGTTGCCGTTTGAGTGGTTTCGCCATTGTCCCATTGATAGGTGTATGGGCTGACACCGCCATTTGCAGTAGCTGTGGCAGATCCATCTGATAGACTATTACAGGAAACATTACCATTTAGTGTGACGTTAATTGTAATTACTGTGGGTTCTAAAATGATTACTCCAGTTACTTCTTTACAACCATTCGCATCAGTAACTGTTACAGGATAGGCTCCGGAGCAAAGTCCGGTAATTGAGGCGGTAGTAGCGCCATTTCCCCATTGGTAATTGTAGGGCGTTTGTCCTCCAGTAGCGGCTACTGTGCCTGCACCATCACAGCCGCCATTACAAGTAACATTGTTGTCTACATCTATGAAAGAAATACCAAACGTATTTGAACTCGCGATGGTTATTGAAGCGGTTTGAACACAACCATTGCTATCTGTTACAGAGAGGGTATAACTTCCTTTGCACAACCCTGTGACATCCTCTGTCGCTACTCCATTTGACCAATTAAAGGTATACGGTGGTGTTCCTCCAGAGATTGTTGCATCTGCTGTTCCAATGCACGCTGTACAAGCGGTACTAACGCCCTGTATTGAAACATTCAATGGAGTCGGCGCGGTTATGATTGCGCTGGCAGTACCTGAACATCCATCTGTGCTTGTTACAGTTACTGTATAAGTACCCGCCATTAATCCAGTGATCGTTTGGGTTAGGTCTCCATTGCTCCAGTTATAGCTAAGGGGAGGAGTTCCGCCAGTTGTATTTGCTGTAGCAGTTCCACCATTTGCTGCACTACAGGAAACATTGGTAACTGTTGTATTTACAAGTAATTGGTTGATTTGATTTAAGATAATAGAATCGATTGCTATCCAGCATCCAGATTCATCAGTAACCGTAACAGTGTATGTACCACCACCAACTCCAGTCTGGTCCTGGGTAGTTGGACCATTATTCCATTGATAATTATATACACCTGTACCTCCGGAAACCTGTAGATCGATTGATCCACCAGTGTTGTTCGAGCAAATTGGTTGAATTCCAATAATAGTAGTCAATAAAGAATCTGTAAATACAATCCAACTATCGTTTTGTGGGGTATGACAAACAGGAGATGCACCAGTAAGGACTAATCCGCATTGATCAACTGGATTTGCAGGATTAACAATAACATCAACGTTAACATTAGGATTGTTGTCATCGCTTCCTGATTCAACAGCATCGCCGCAGCCATCATTATCACTATCTAAATCGAGATAATCATCAATGCCATCACTATCGGTATCAACTGGATTGCATGCGATACCGTCTACTAGTCCATCAGGACAGCCATCACCATCTAAATCTGGATAATTGGCACTTCCATCATTATCCAACATACAAGCTTCGAGAATAAGTGTGAAGTCACTACATCCTTCAATTGCATCTGGGATACCATCATTGTCAGAATCTAAGTCCATACAATTTGAAATCCCGTCATTATCAGTATCAACGAATTCATTACATGTAAATGTTGGGTCAGTGATCAATAGTCCTATGCCTCCAGGTGCGGAAAGTACTTCGATTTCTACTAGGTTTAAGCCTGTTTGCCAGCCATTGGCAATAGTGACATTTGTGACGGACATAAATCCTGGACTAAATTCATTAGTAAATATATCAGCCACCCAGAGACCATTTACATAAATTTTTGCAGTATTGTCAACGGATACATCAAAGTTTAGTTGGAATGTATTTGGAAGACAATTTGCAGGAAGATTGATTTGGTTTTTGAATATTAATCTTGTAAAATCCCCTGTTGTACCTACATGAATCGGATTTGTACTATTGGCATGAGATTCTCCGAGGATTCCATCCTGATCCAAGTCATTATGATTGGCTAACCCTACACCAGGACCAAAGTTTGACCAGTCGTAGCTAATCCAGTCAAAGTTGGGATTAGAAGCAGGAATCCAATTTGGAAAGACTTGACCGCAGATAGTAGATTGGATTGTGGCATTATTTCCGACAGGAGCATAGAAAGCATTACCTGCGATTGTTTGCCATTCCACATTCCAATTTGGATCAAGGGTGTTAACTGCGCCTTGTCCAGTACCTAATTCATCAAAAGTACCCGTTATGATTGGGCATTCTGTGGTGTCTAAAATCCCATCATTATCATCATCAACATCGATGTAATCAGAAACACCGTCATTGTCTTTGTCTGGGCATCCATTTTGGACGCATGGATCTAACCAACTATCATCTGGCGGAGCAACGCATGTACCTGTTGCGCCCCCATTTAGTAATAGTCCACAATTATCAACGATTGCAGGATTACCCCATTCGTTGACGCCAATCACACCAGTAGTTAATGCCTCCTCACTATCAAGGCAACCATCATTATCAGAATCCAGATCTAGGTAGTTTGGAATTCCGTCATTGTCCATGTCATTATTCTGACAAATAGTGCCTTGTACTAGTCCATCAGGACAACCGTCGCCATCATAATCAGGATATGTGGCATTACCATCATCGTCTAAAGAGCAACTTTCTAAAATCAGATTAAAGTCTCCACAATATTCGATTGCGTCTGGGATACCATCATTGTCGGAGTCTAAATCTCTATCATCTGTTATCCCGTCATTGTCTGTATCTTGGCACTCATAACATTTTACGGCGAGCTGAAATCCGAATACTGTTCCGTTGGCTTGACAACCTACGAGATATCCTGGCGCCAGCTCATTTGCAAATGTTCCCCCTCTGACTTCCAATGTTTCGCCTAATTCAATTACAAGTGGTGGAACGATAGGGTGGTTTATTGCGCCTCCATTTAAGTTGACGGTATTCGTAACCATACCTAAATCATTACGAACCACCCAAACTTGTCTATCTGCGAGATTAAGGAATGATTGTAAATTAATTTCGTGTACTTCAACCTTTTGTGAAAACTGAAATACCATTGTTTCCCCAGTATGTAACTCTTCATAACCATTTTCTGTACAGGGACTGCCACCCGTGTCATCAATTCCGTCGCCAATACCAAGTGCTCCTATAAATGAGGTAAGACCAAGAGGATTGTATCCTGAGAATCGTTGGCCACCATCATACGCTTTAACGGTAGTAACGACGTCTCCACAAGAGGAGTTAGGATACGTAAAGGTGAAATCGGTTTTGACTGGAACTATTTGATTAAAACCAGTGACTATAGGCTTGTTTAGGTAGTCCCAAACACCTGTGAGAAAGTAGGAATCCAATGTGTCAACAATTAGAAAACCATTACATTCTATTGTATCGGCAATACCATCATTATCGTCGTCCCAATCATACACGTCTGGGATATTATCGTTGTCTTTATCTGGTCCAGTAAAATCACATTGGACGTTGCAAGCGATATCTATTTCATAGGTTTGCCATGTTGTATCTATTGGAGTGAGGCAGACTCCTAATGGATTGCCATTGAGGAGTAATCCGCAAGAATCAACAATAGTATTATCTCCCCATACATTGACGCCAATAATTCCGCTGGTACCCGCTTCATCACTATCAAGACAGCCATCATTATCAGAATCAGGTTCAAGAAAATCGGGAACACCGTCAAAGTCAGAATCTACAGGCGTAGGACAGGCACCACCAACAAGACCATCAGGACAACCGTCTAGATCAATATCGGGATAAGTCTCTGATCCATCATTGTCGAGCATACAAGTTTCTAGGACTAGGCTAATGTCACCACAAGCTTCATGAGCATCTGAAATTCCGTCATTGTCACTATCCAGGTCAAGGTGATTTGGGATTCCGTCTTGATCGGTATCACACAGTTCGGATAAAGTTGAATTTAGAGGTGCTGCTCCCCAAATAGAAGCAGCGGGGCCATTGTAAGGAATTGTTTGAGAGGTCTGTGTTCCATTGACAGGGTAAATTTGAAGATAGGTATTTGGACCAACCCCTAGAAGGTTTCCTGCACAATCTGCGGTTAGGCCCCAAATTGTACCCGTGACTACGCCGAGGTCAATGTGACTGACGTAATTGAAGGCGGCATCAATAGTGATTTCATAAATTCTTACTCCGCCATTATTCCAGGCGGCATAAACTTTACCATTGGAATACACAAAGTCTCCTGCTGCCGATCCCGTTCCAAAGTTTACCCAAACCACTGGTGCAATTGGAACGAGGGATGGAGATCTGTAAACAATGGAACTACCACCACCAGCAATAATGGAGCCGTCTGGTAGGAATGCGAGTGCGTTAGAGCTAGGGAATGTACCATTGGGGAGTGTGAATTGTCCAACTGGAGTTTCAACGCAAGTATTAAAATCTACTTGAAAAAGCGTAGGATTTCCTGTGAATTGAATACCATATAATAGGCCATTTGGGTCTACAGCAATATCTCCATAAAGCGTAGCTGTCACACAATTCAACGTTCCTATATTGGATATCGTGTTATAGGTTATTATTTGTCTACCGCCACTATTTAGTACGACATCAAAAGCAGATATTTCTACTTCATCAATATCTAAAATACCATCATTGTCTTTATCATTGTCGACTGGGTCAGCAATGCCATCATTGTCTTTGTCCTGCACACCTTGGTTACTGCAGGCTGTGGGTATTGCGCAATTCACTAAGGTATTTGAATAAGCGTTGGGTTGTAATAAATTAGGTAATCCCAGACTGGCAAATCTACCTCCTAGAGAAACAAATCCTTCTACAAAGCCACTTGCTGCACCAATAGCATTTGGTGTATTGATTACTGATAGCGCTGCTTGATTTCTTACTGCTACGTATATTTTACTATCTGGTCCAATTTCCATACCCATATACCAAGGACCACCAAGATGAGAGGCAATCGTTGTTTTTGAAGCTAAAATGATTGCGGGGATATTAGATGTTAAATCATATTGATAAATATTGTCATTATTGATATAGCTTGAGATATATAATTTCCTGGAATCTGGGGAAAAAGAAGCTCCATATAGTCCTCCAGCGGCATTGTCGGTGTTGAGGTTGAGTGGATTGGTAACGGCTCCAGTAAATCGATTGAAATTAAATAATTCAGAAATGTTATTGCAGCCTTGTCCACTGAGGCATATTAATCTTGTTCCGTTTGGAGAGGCTTTAAGTACTCCTAATGCTGCTTTTGTTGGGTTGGATGTGGGAATACAATAGTCTCGATGAATAGTTCCTACTGATGAAATGAGTGAGTCAGTAATTCCAGAAGCAGTAAGCAGATAAGCATGAAAGTTATTCGTTTCATACTTTTGAGTGATGATCCAAAAATCTGTATTATTAGAATGTCTGACAGCGGTAAGCTTTTCAGAGGTATAGTCCAGTACAAATCTATTTTTCCTATTAGGAAGAACATCACCATTATCATTATTCAAGCACATGTCAACCATAGAATACCGTAGTCCATTTTTTAGTGAATCTTCGAAGAACCCATCATTTGTAAATACATAGAAATATCTTTCGCTGCCAGGCATTGGTACAATCAAGGAGCTTTGTGTTGATGACAAATGCCCGAGAAGGTTATTCCCATTAGGCATTACATTGTGGTTTCTATCCCAAAGTTGTTCCCCGTTGGTATAAAACAGCAAGTTGCCTGTGTTGTCTGAAATTACGGCAGTTCCTTCAGAGTGATTTTGGGTAGGCTCATTATACGTAGCCCCGTCAAATAATGGTGATGGAGGATTGGTGTTGAAGCTTAATCCAGCTCCGGGACCAAAATACCAATTATTGGCTTGATTTTGACTAAACAATAGAATTGGTAGGTAGATCAGAAATAGTATTGGGATGAATCGTCTCATATTTACGCATTTAAGACATCAACCTTTAGCCTAAATGGAGACCACTTATGCTTTTAGGAATAATGTCTAACAGTGAAATTCTTAGTTATTATTGTCTCATAAGCGCTTTCCGTATCAAGCACTTCCTTATAAAAATACGATAAAAATTAACAATATATTAACGTATTCTGATTTACAAGAATATTTTTTGTCGAAATTGCATCTTTTGCATTTCTAAGTGATTGATTATAATCATTTTGTCCAAAAAAAATTTGAATAAAGAATTATTAAGTAAGTACTAGGATTTATTTGAATATATAAGAGAATTGAAATCTTTCTTTTTGTTATTCGATTAATTTCCTATTGTGTAAACCATCAAAGAAGCATTAGCGCTGCTTATTTTTGACAGGTTAAAGACTCTGGATTCAAAAAGATTCTTGGAATCTGTATTTCTGAAAGCCACCTAGAAAGTTAAATTATTTGGGGCGGCTTTTTGTCCTAGGGTTTTAGCTGGTTACCCTAGGCTCCAGGGTGAAACCTAGGATTATACAATCCCTCCCGAGTTTGAGTGATTAGGCTGGTTCCAGCTCAGTTTCTTCTTCAACTTCATCCTTTTCGAGGCGTAAGTTGTCGATGATAAAACGTTGGCGGTCGGGGGAGTTTTTGCCCATGTAGTAATTAAGCACCTCCTCGATACTTGTACCGTCTGTGAGATGGACAGGTTCGAGACGCATGTCTTCACCGATAAAAGCACCGAATTCACTAGGGGAGATCTCTCCCAATCCTTTAAATCTTGTGATCTCAGGTTTTCCTCGAAGCGCTTTGATGGCTTCCCTTCTTTCCTCCTGAGAATAGCAGTACATGGTCTTTTTCTTATCACGCACTCGAAACAATGGGGTTTCTAGAATGTAGAGATGATTTTGGCGGACCAGATCTGGGAAAAACTGTAAAAAGAACGTCAACAGTAAGAGTCTAATGTGCATTCCGTCTACGTCGGCATCTGTGGCGATGATTACTTTGTTGTATCGGAGTTCTTCGATTCCGCTTTCTATATTCAAAGCGTGTTGGAGTAGGTTGAATTCTTCATTCTCGTACACAATTTTCTTGGTCAGTCCGTAGCAGTTTAACGGTTTTCCCCTAAGACTGAAGACTGCCTGAGATTGGACATCACGCGCTTTGGTGATCGATCCACTGGCTGAATCTCCCTCTGTAAGAAACAGCATGCTGTTTAAGTGACCTTCCTTCTTCTTTTTATTAAAGTGGATTCTGCAATCGCGTAATTTCTTGTTGTGTAGATTGGCTTTTTTTGCCCGTTGGTTAGCTAATTTCTTAACTCCTGCAATGTCTTTACGCTCTCGCTCTGACTGCATGATACGCTTGAGCAATTCTTGTGCAGCTTCTGGGTGTTTGTGCAAATAATCATCTAAGTGTTTACTCACAAAGTCGTTGACAAATGTTCTGACGGTCGGTTGGTCGGGTCCCATTGTTCTAGAACCCAATTTGGTTTTAGTTTGGGACTCAAAGACGGGTTCCTCAACTCTGACACTGATTGCAGCGACAATAGAGGCACGAATATCTGTTGCGTCAAAGTTTTTACCGTAGAAGTCCCGAATTGTCTTAACGATGGTTTCTCTAAACGCTTGCTGGTGAGTACCGCCTTGTGTAGTAAACTGTCCGTTTACAAAAGAATAGTATTGTTCGCCGTAGTGATTACTGTGAGACATTGCAATTTCAATATCCTCTCCTTTCAGGTGAATTACAGGATAACGCAGGGATTCGGCATCTGATTTGTTATTCAATAAATCCAATAATCCGTTACGGGAATAGTAGGTTTTTCCGTTGAGTACGATTTTCAATCCTGCGTTCAAGTAGCAGTAATTCCAGATTTGATTGATCAGGAAGTCGTGTTGGAACTTATAATTTCTAAAGATTTCGCGATCTGGTTTAAACTCAATCAGGGTGCCATTTCGCTCCTCTGTTTTAGTGATTTTCGCATCACTAATGACTTCACCTTTCGAGAATTCGGCGACTTTTATTTTACCTTCACGCATTGCGGCTACCTTGAAGTGACCAGAGAGCGCATTTACTGCTTTTGTTCCTACTCCGTTAAGTCCGACTGACTTTTTGAAGGCCTTGGAATCGTATTTCCCACCCGTGTTAATTTTAGAAACGCAATCGATCACTTTGCCTAATGGGATACCACGCCCGTAGTCTCTTACTGTTACGCTATCATCGGTGACTTTAATGTCAATTATTTTACCATTGCCCATGACAAACTCATCAATAGAGTTGTCAACAACCTCTTTTACAAGGATATAAATACCATCATCAGGGGAACTTCCGTCTCCAAGCTTCCCAATATACATTCCTGGGCGGATTCTAATATGTTCTTTCCAGTCGAGGGAACGTATGTTATCTTCGGTGTATTTTACATCAGACATGCTTAGTTTTTTCTATTAATTACCAAATGCGCCTTGAAGGCTATGACGTGTGTCATTTACTAGAAGTGGTGTTTGTTGGTTCCCAAAAGTAGTGAAAATTTAGGGGTTATCCAAAGGCAGTGTCACTTATTTGGTTCGGTTTTGTCTATTATTTGAATACAGTGGTCAATGAATAATGAACGCTTCGCTAATGAACAATTAACTAGGCTAGTTGGAATCCAGCTTTGTGCGGTTTAACTGTCTTAATATTGAGTTGTAAACTTAAAAAAATAGTGTCCCGAAATTCAGGATACTGTTTATGGTTTATCGTTTTATATTGTAATAGGAGTCTCTCTATTCACTTTAAAACTATTGAGATTGTTGAAAAGCAAAATCGTTTTACAAGATGTAGTAATCAGTTTAGGAAATGTAAATTATTATGAAGAAATGGTAGAGGGTTGGGAGGTTCTGCTACAAATAGTGACGACACTACGTGCCTTTGTAGGCTTGTGATTAGTGCTTTTACAAATAGGGACGGCGCGCTGCACCTTTTTAGAAATGGGATTATTGGATCTCCTACAAATAGGACCTGCCCTCTTGCAGTCAGTAGGAAGGATGATGCGGTTCACCTTTTTGACGACACTACGTGCCTTTGTAGGCTTGTGATTAGTGCTTTTACAAATAGGGACGGCGCGCTGCACCTTTTTAGAA
>ENA-ORXR01000419-ORXR01000419.1-marine-metagenome-genome-assembly--contig:-NODE-419-length-58693-cov-5.619848_pt1 | contig 58693 bp, 57 predicted proteins | sample MGYA00237866_ERZ511479 | MGnify/ENA metagenome assembly ERZ511479 | reverse complement strand
AACCCAGTGATTCCGGATAACGCTTGCACCCTCCGTATTACCGCGGCTGCTGGCACGGAGTTAGCCGGTGCTTATTCGTTAGGTACCGTCAACTAAGATAGAAATCTTAGGTTTCTTCCCTAATAAAAGAAGTTTACAACCCAGAGGGCCTTCATCCTCCACGCGGCATGGCTGGTTCAGACTTTCGTCCATTGACCAATATTCCTCACTGCTGCCTCCCGTAGGAGTCGGGCCCGTGTCTCAGTGCCCGTGTGGCTGATCATGCTCTCACATCAGCTACTGATCGTTGACTTGGTGAGCCGTTACCTCACCAACTATCTAATCAGGCGCACGCTCATCTTGAAGCGAAATTCTTTAATCATTATACGATGCCGCATTATGATATTATGGAGTATTAATCTTCGTTTCCAAAGGCTATCCTCCACTTCAAGGTAGATTGCGTACGTGTTACGCACCCGTTTGCCGGTCTCTATAGAAAGCAAGCTTTCTATATACCCCTCGACTTGCATGTGTTAAGCCTGCCGCTAGCGTTCATCCTGAGCCAGGATCAAACTCTCCGTTGTGAATGAGTTTGAATCCATTTTTAATCTCAAAAGAAATTGTTAGTGGATTACATTTATTGTTTGCATACATGTTAGTTCAAAAAAACCTTACTAGTTTTTTTGCTGTTGTTTCCAATCTTTCAAAGAACTTTTAGCCGAAGCTAATCACCACCTTTTTTCAAAGGGAGTGCAAATGTATTTCGAGCTTTTTTACTAATCAAATTTTATTACTAAAATTTGAAAGTTTTTTTAGCCACACCTTTCGGGTGACAAGCTTTATAATCGTTTATTTTTAAAGAACAACACGCTATCTGCGTGTCCCCCTTTTTTCAAAGGGAGTGCAAATGTATTTCGAGCTTTTTTAACTGCCAAACTTTTATTCAGTTTTTTAGTTTATTTTCTCGGTTTTAATTCGCTTGTTACTCTTTTAAAGAACTATCCCTTTTTTTCAAAAGGAGTGCAAATGTAGTCGCGTTTTATTAACCGCCAAACTTCTTTCCCTTTTTTTTATTGTCTATTGTAAACTTTGTTCGCCAACTCCACTTGACTGCCCATAAACAAAGGACTCAAAGTGATTTACTTTATTCTTTTAATTTAAACCCTTTTTGCAAATTTTACTTAAAACTAAAGCGCTCTTGTTCTGAATCATTGTACTCAGCTTATATTTACGAGATGAAGAAAACCTTACTTTATGGCTTAGGAATGTTATTATCCTTTGCCTCATCTGCGCAAGGTATAACTAATATGGAAAAAGCACCTACTACTCGCAAGTCTACTATTCAGGATAATTATCACGGACGGTCTATTTCAGACCCCTATCGATGGTTAGAGGATGATCACTCCGAAGAGACTAAAACATGGGTAAATAAACAAAATAATTATACCGAACAATTCCTTAGAAAAATTCCTTTCCGGGATCAAGTACGAGCTGACCTAACCGAGCTATGGAATTATGAGAAAAACAGTAATCCTTTTAAGAAAGGAGATTTTTACTTCTTCTTTAAAAATGACGGTTTACAAAACCAATCAGTACTATACTACAAGAAGGGGTTAAACGGTAGCCCTACCGTTTTTATTAACCCAAATGAACTTGACGAAAGCGGCACGTCGGCCTTAGGGGGCCTTTCTTTTAATAAGGATAACACACTATGCGCTTATTCCGTATCCAAAGCTGGAAGTGATTGGCAAGACTTATATGTAATGAAAGTAAGTTCACTAGAAAAAATGAGTGATCACATTGAGTACACAAAGTTCTCGAATACGGCCTGGAAGGGAAATGAAGGCTTTTATTATAGCGGATATGATAAACCTAAGCTGGAAGAAAATAAGTTCTCTGAAAAAACTCAGTTTCAAAAAATTTTCTATCATGAGCTTGGTACACCACAAGAAAATGACAAATTAATTTATGAGGATACGGAACACCCTCTACGATACAAGGGCATTAGTATGAGCGATGACGAACGCTATTTAATATTGACAGAGTCCGAAGGCACTGATGGTAATCAAATAAGCTATATGAACCTTGCAAAAGGAGATGAAAAATTTACTACCCTTTTAAAGGGTTTTAAATATAACTATAGTGTACTAGAAGTGTTAAACGATAAATTTATAGTCTATACCAATGAGGGAAAGGGTATGGCCAGCAACTACCAAGTAGTAGCCATCGATCCTGCCACACCAAGAAAAGAAAGCTGGAAAACTATCGTTGCACCTAGAAATGAAAAGCTAGAGGGAGTACACCTGGTGGGAAATCGTATTATTTGTGAATATTTAAAAAATGCCAGTAGCCAAATGATTCAGTACAATTTAGATGGTAAACAAGAAGGAGAAATAGAACTTCCTGGTTTGGGTTCTATAGCAGGTTTTGGCGGTAAGCTTAATGATAAGCATACGTTTTACTCTTTTAGTTCGTTCAACATGCCACCTACTATTTATATGTACGACATAAAGAGCATGAAAAGCTCAATTTATAAATCAAGTGCCGCTAAGGTTAACCCTAAAAATTTCAAGGTAGCCGAACGGTTTTTTACATCAAAAGATGGCACCGAGGTTCATATGTTCATTCTTCATCAAGCAGATATGTCACTGAACAATGCACAGGCACCTACGCTAATGTATGGATACGGCGGTTTTAATATATCGCTTGGGCCGACCTTTAGTTTAAGCAATTTATATTTTGTTGAACAAGGAGGAATCTATGTAATGGTAAACCTCCGGGGTGGTGGCGAATACGGCGAACAATGGCACCAACAAGGTATGCTTGATCAAAAACAAAATGTATTTGACGACTTTATCTCCGCCGGAGAATATCTTATAAACCAAGGCATTACTGCCGAAGACAAGCTAGCGATTAGCGGACGAAGCAACGGTGGCTTGTTAGTAGGCGCTTGTATGACACAACGTCCTGATTTATTCAAAGTAGCCTTGCCAGGCGTTGGCGTATTGGATATGCTACGTTATCACAAGTTTACAGTAGGTTGGGGCTGGGTTGTAGAGTACGGAAGCAGTGATAAGCAAAAAGATTTTGATTACCTTATCCAATACTCTCCGCTTCACAATCTTAAAAAAAATACGGACTACCCAGCTACTATGGTTACCACTGCCGACCATGACGACCGAGTAGTGCCTGCACACTCTTTCAAATTTGCGGCGACTTTGCAAGAAGCGAATAGCGGCAAACTGCCCGCTCTAATAAGGATAGACAAACAAGCTGGCCACGGCGCGGGTAAACCAACAACCAAGGTGATTGACGAATACACCGATGTGCTTAGTTTTGTAATGTATCACTTAGGAATGCAAGTAAACTAATACAAAAATTATGATATTAAAAAATAGAACCCTTCTTTTATTGATTGCAATTATTTTTACTCAAGCGGCTAATGGGCAGAGTATAACCTATGCTAAGCGCGTAATTAAAGATCTTTGCACGGATGAAATGGCTGGCCGAGGTTATGTTGACGACGGTGTGAACAAAGCTGCCAACTATCTTGGCAGCGAGTTTAGAAAACTAGGTTTGAAAAAATTCAACTACTCCTTTTTTCAAAATTTTGAGTTCCCTATCAATACCTTCCCGTATTCAGTAAAGGCCACCTTAGATGGAAAGTCCTTACAAGTGGGAAAAGATTTTCTCCTGTCACCGACTTCTGGACCTTGCAATGGCGATTACAAATTAATTCACTTCAATCTAAAGGATTCTATAGAAGCCGAGTTATACGATAAAAAGCTACAGTTAGGCTTAGATCGAAATGAGGCTTTCGTAATCACGAATAAACCAAAGGATATGAGCGTAGACCTATACCCTATTTCGATAAAAGTGCTGAACAGTAAGATGATGAATGGCCTACGCCCAACTGCTAACGACGGTTGTGAGCTTATTTTCCCTGATAGTATTATTTCAAATGCGGACTCATTGTTCATAAATGCCCAAAACAAGGAAATAAAGGATTTTAAATCGAAAAACGTTATAGGCTACCTCCCTGCTTGTAAGAAAAAGAACAGAAATAAATTTATTGTTTTCACAGCTCATTATGACCACTTGGGAAAAATGGGCGATGCCGTTTTTCCAGGTGCAAGTGATAATGCTAGCGGCACGGCCATGGTATTGAACTTAGCGAAGCATTATGCGAAATCAAAAAATAAGTATAGCATGGTCTTCATTTTGTTTGCTGGTGAAGAGGCAGGGCTCCTAGGTTCAAAATATTTTACTGAGCACCCTACTTTTAATATTGATAATATTAAAATGCTAGTCAACCTAGACATTATGGGCAGTGCAGAGAATGGTGTCACAGTGGTGAATGCTACAGAATTCCCCCAACAGTTTTCTACTTTGCAAAGGATAAATAAAAAGAAAAACTACCTCCCCAAAGTGAAATCAAGGGGTCCGACCAGTAATAGCGACCATTACTTTTTTTATAGAAGGGGAATACCTTCTTTTTTTATATACTCCATGGGCGGCCCAGGTTTTTATCATGATATATATGACACTCCCGAAAGTATACCCATGAAGAACTACAACAATATTTTCAGATTATTAACTGATTTTGTAGCGACTTTTTAAATAAAATTAGTTGCCCTAGTAAAACATATTGATTTACAGCAAAAACAAAAAACTAAAATTTAGTTTGAAACGTATGTTTTCAAACTAATGATTAGTTTTAACGACTTAAAAAAACCTAACAAAACAGCAACATAAACAAAAAATATCATGGAAAATCATTACTACAACGCATCGGACCTAGCTAAATTTGGTAACATAACGGAGTATCAAAAAGAAATGGGTGACAAATTCTTTGACTGGTATGGAGAAGTATTTAAAGAGGGCGAATTAACTGCTAGGGAAAAATCACTGATTGCTTTGGCAGTATCCCACGCTGTAAAATGTCCTTATTGTATTGAAGCTTACACAAGCGACGCATACGAGAAAGGCTATAGCGAAAAACAAATGATGGAAGCCGTGCATGTAGCAGGAGCAATTACAGGAGGAGCCACAATGGTACATGGTGTACAAATGATGAATAAGGTGAAGAAAATAGCTATGTAAAATATAGTGCTGAGTGCAAGCGTTGAGTTATTAATATCTATTTTCGCACCGCTTTACAAATTGCTCTTTACTAACTTCTCTTCACAGGATACCTACTAATTACAAATAGAAACATGAAATCATTACAAGCACTGGCGCATAACTTGGCAGACGCAGACGAACAAATTGCTGTATTGCAAGAAAATACAGAAAAATATCCAAGCTTTCAGCAAAAACTAGGGGAGATAGATTTACTTCCCTTGAAGTCCACGGGAACTAGCATTTTTCAAATTAATATGGGTAAAATGTGCAACCAAGTTTGCGCACACTGCCACGTGGACGCCGGTCCAGACCGTAAGGAAATTATGACCCGCGAAACCATGCAACAATGTTTGAATGTATTGGCAAAGCACCAAGAGTTAACTACTGTTGATTTAACGGGCGGAGCACCTGAGATGAATAATGAGTTTCGTTGGTTTTGTACGGAGTTAAAAAAATTAAATCGGCATATTATTGTACGCTGTAATTTAACGATTATTCGTGCGAATAAAAAGTACTACGACCTACCACAATTTTATAAAGAGCATGATATAGAAGTTGTTTCATCTCTCCCATTTTACACCTCTGATCGCACAGATAAGCAACGTGGGAATGGTGTTTTTGATGACTCTATTAAAGCATTGCAAATGCTCAACGCAGTAGGATATGGAATTGAAGGAACTGGTTTAAAATTAAATTTGGTTTATAACCCGGCCGGAGCATTTTTGCCGCCCGCGCAAGATGCATTGCAATTAGAATATAAAACTGAGCTACGAAAACGATTCGACATTGAGTTTAATGAATTATTTGCTATCACCAATTTACCAATCAGTCGATTTTTAGATTATTTGTTAGTTTCTGGCAATTATGAAGAGTATATGTCTAAACTTATTCAAGCCTTTAATCCTACAGCCGCTGCAGGCGTTATGTGCCGAAACACTATTTCTATTGGTTGGGACGGTTATTTATATGATTGTGATTTCAATCAAATGTTAGAATTAAAAATTGCTTGTGCTAAGGAAAAACAACATATTTCTAATTTTGATTTAGAAGCAATTGATAGCCGAAATGTAATCCTTGGGCAACATTGCTATGGTTGTACCGCTGGTGCAGGTAGTAGTTGTGGCGGTGAAGTTGCTTAGTCTTTAATTTAAAAGCTTCTCGTTTTTTCTTAGAAAAATGAAAGTTTTATATTAGTTTTTTATGAAAATCAGTATCATCATACCTACTTATAATGAAGCAGAGAATATTACTGAGCTGATTACTTATTTACAAAAGATAAAAGGAGCTGATCAAACGGAAATAATTGTAAGCGATGGCGGTAGCACCGATGACACCTTACTACTTTCGGAAAAGGCCGGAGCGATTGCACTATCCTCTCCAAAAAAAGGACGAGCGGGACAGATGAATTATGGGGTTTCCCAAGCGAATTGCGATGTTTATTATTTTGTCCATGCTGATACAAAGCCGTGCGGTTCTGCGATTCAAGAAATAGAAAAAGCCATTAAACAAGGACATGATTGTGGGAGCTTTCGAACAAAATTTGATAGTCAATCCACTATGCTTAAGATAAACGCATGGTTCACCCGCTTTAATTATTTATTTTTTCGTGGTGGTGACCAATCCATTTTTGTAAGCAAAGATTTATTTAATGAGGTAAACTGTTTTGACGAACAGTTTTATATAATGGAAGACTACGATTTTCTTGAAAAAATATGGGAACGAGGGAAATTTAAACTCATACCAAAATCTACGTTAGTTTCTGCCAGAAAGTATAATGAAAATAGTTGGCTATCGGTGCAACTCGCTAATCTGAAAGTGGTAAAAATGTTTCGCAAAGGTGCGAGTCAAGAAGATATGCTGGCTACCTATAAACAAATGCTCAAATATCGAAAGAATGCATTTTAGAAATAAGGTCATATGGATTACTGGAGCTTCTTCGGGGATTGGAGCGACACTAGTAAAGTTATTAAATAACCAAAATGCAAAACTAATTTTAACTGCACGCAATAGTGAAAAGCTAAAACATGTAAAAGCTAGCATAAGTAATTCTACATCTTGTACTATTTTATCTGCGGATTTGATTAGTGATGATTTAGAGCAAATCACACAACAAGCCATTTCAATATATGGTCAAATCGATATTTTTATTAACTGTGCAGGAGTGAGCCAACGGTCACTAACCGTAGAAACTAAAATGAAAGTTTATCGCCATCTCATGGAGTTAAATTTCTTTGCACCCGTGCGCATTACAAAAATGCTTCTGCCTCATTTTGAGGAACGAAAAACGGGACATGTTGTAGTACTGGGTAGTGTGGCAGGCCTTATGGGCTTCCCTAAGCGAACTGGCTACAGCGCATCAAAACACGCACTCAAAGGATTTTATGAAACCTTGCAAGTAGAGCATACAATACCCGGATTGCACGTAACGATTGTAAGCCCCGGCAGAATCAATACGCCTATATCACTCTCTGCGCTCACAGGGGATGGCTCTAAGCACAATCAAATGGATAACGGTCAACTGAATGGCCTAGATGTGCTAAAATGCGCCAAGAAGATCATTCAAGCTATTGAGCAAAAAAAGAAACATATCCTCATTACAAAAGAAGAACATATACTATGGTGGTTTTGGAAAAATATACGTTTCCTTTACTATCGAATTGCTCGAAAGCAAGGATTGAATTAGACATATAAATGCACGACTTTATAACTGGCATACAACAAGTAGGAATTGGCGTTACTGATGCTGAGAGTGCTATGCATAGCTATAAGAAATTATTCGGCATGGATATTCTCATTTTTGACGATGTGGCCGATGCCAAATTGATGACACAATATACTGGTGACGTATTATTTAAGCGTAGGGCGATACTTACCTTAAATATGACTGGTGGAGGTGGCTTTGAAATATGGCAGTTTTTAAATAGAACGCCAAAACATTCAAAAAAACAAAGCAACTACGGCGACCTTGGTATTTTTGCTCCTAAAATAAAGTGCTTAGATATTCAAAACGCATTTGATTTTTACGACAAACAAACGGATCTAAGTCCTCGTTGGTCTAACGACCAAGTAGCTACGAATAACAATGGTGGGACTTCCATTTGGGTAAGAGACAAGCCAGGCAATCAGTTTCAAATAGTAGAAGCTGTAGATTCTTTTGATAAAAGCAGTCATGTAGCAGGTGGTGTATCAGGAGCTGTAATTGGTGTAAGCGATATGCAAGCGTCTATCAATTTTTACGGTACTCTTTTAGGTGAATATGAAATTATTTCTGACAGAAAAGAAAATTATAAAAGCGTCACAGATAACGAAGCCAAGAATTATCACAAAGTATTACTCAGAAAAAAAGTATGCAATACCGGTGCCTTTGGAAAGATGTTGGGAGGGATTGATATTGAACTAGTGCAAGCCTTGGACCGAACGCCCAATAAGATTTATGAAAATCGCTATTGGGGCGACTTGGGTTTTATCCATTTATGTCTAGATGTGGTTGATATGGATGGGCTTAAAAATTTGATGGAGAAAAGCAGTTACCCGTTTACCGTCGATAGCAATGATTCTTATGCCATGGAGGCTTCGGCCGGTCGTTTCTGTTATTTGGAAGATCCGGACGGCGCTCTCATAGAACTAGTAGAAACACATAAGGTACCCATCCTAAAAAAGTTTGGCTTGTTTTTCAATTTAAAAAAACGAGGGATAAGAAAACCATTGCCAAAATGGATGATTAAGATGTTAGCTTTAAGCAAAGTGAAAGGTTAAAAAATTGAATTGTAAGGATAGAAAACAAATTGAGTCAATTAAAAAACTCTATTTTTAAATGTATTAATATTAGAATAATGAACGTAAAACACGAAGAGGTAAAAGATTATTACGGTAAAGAACTTTCTAAAAGCGAAGATTTAAAAACCAATGCTTGCTGTACGATGGAAGAACCAGCAGAGCATATTAAGCGAGCGCTGTCCAATATTCATGAAGAAGTTATGAGTAAATATTATGGCTGTGGATTGGTAGTACCAGAGCAGTTGGAGGGTTTGCGTATTTTAGATTTGGGTTCGGGTAGTGGTCGTGATTGTTATTTGCTAGCGCAATTGGTTGGACAAAAAGGAGAAGTGATTGGTGTTGACATGACTGATGAACAATTGGATGTTGCGAACAGGCACATTGATTATCATACGGAAAAGTTTGGATTCAAATACAGTAATGTAAAATTTGTAAAAGGGAATATTGAAAAATTAGATGAGTTAAATTTAGAGCCGAAAAGTTTTGATTTAGTGATATCGAATTGTGTGATAAACTTGGCTACCGATAAAGATAAAGTTTTAAAGGACGTTTATAATTTATTGAAGCCAGGAGGCGAAATGTATTTTAGCGACGTATACAGCGACCGCAGAATTAGCGAAGAGTTACAAAATGACCCTGTACTTTGGGGCGAATGTTTGAGCGGTGCTTTATATTGGAATGACTTCTTGCGTTTGTCACGTAAGGCAGGTTTTACAGATCCTCGTGCCGTGAAAAATAATCCAATTACCATTGAAAATAAAGAGATAGAAGAGAAGTGTGGCGACATTAAATTCTTTTCGGTCACATACCGCTTATGGAAAATTGATCAACTTGAAGATGAGTGCGAAGACTTTGGACAAGCAGTAGCTTACAAAGGTACGGTTGAGAATAATCCCAATGCCTTTGATTTAGACGATCATCACATTTTTCCGAAAGGAAAAATTATGCCCGTTTGTGGAAACACCTATTTAATGTTGGAGGCAACTCGCTACAAAGAACACTTTGATTTCTATGGAACTTGGGACACACACTATGGAGTTTACGAGGGTTGCGGTGGCGCAATGCCATTTGGTACTACCGACGGAAGTAGCGATACCGAAAATTGTTGCTAACTTTACCTTTACTGTTTATTTTGAAAAAGATTCTCATTATAATATTCACTTTTCTAGCTGCTGTTGTAAGCTTGAATGATAGCTATGCACTAGTGCCCAAGGGCAAATTGACTGCTAAGCAAAAAGCATATACTGTTCTTAAAAAGAAATGCAACAGCTGCCATGTAACGGATAAACCAAAAGTGATTTTTACATTAAAAAACATGGACCGTTATGCAAAAAAAATCCGTCGGCAAGTTTTCTTAAAAAAGAAAATGCCTAAAGGCACTAAGCATAATTTGACGGCTAAAGAAAAGTCAGATTTGAAGATTTGGGTTACCGATGCTTTAAAAAAGAAGTAGAAATCATTTTTATTTTTTAAACTTTTTATAACACCAACCTAATAAGGGTAATAAAATTAAAAGCCCCCAGGCTAGCATATTCTGGCTTATCAAAAATACGATTACTGTAATCAGCAAAACGAAAAAAGGATAAGTCAGCATGAGTAAACCGAATAATACCGAGTCATAAAATACCGTACCTTTTGTTTTTTTGCTTACTAGTTTTTTTATGAAAATATAATACGGTCGGTGAATGAGGTAGCCTAAAAAGGAAGGTAGAGCCAACAGTATTTTTATAAAAACGGCTTGTGACTGAATCGGAAAATTATTTAAATTTTCTACTTCCAATTTTTTTTTGACTACCTTATTAAATTCATTATAAAAAACAGCTTCTCGCTGAATGTCAAAATCTCGTATGTTAACTGGTTGGGCAAGGTGCATAGTTACATCCTTTGGAGTTTTCGTAAAAGAGGCATAGCGCAAGGTGATTGCTTGAACGGTAAGATCTTTTATACCGTGCTTATGCCAAGCTTGATAAGCCATTCTAGCTGTCCCTTTGCGTAAGGGTCGAATATTGTGCTCGTTTTTACAAATACCTTCAGGAAAGATTAGAACGGTCCCACCTCGTTTAAAAACCTCCATAACTTCTTGAAAGGATTCTGTGTTTTTTGACAAGTATTCTCGTCCTTCTTCCAGTCTGTGAATTGGAATTATGTTAAGGAGATTCTTCAAAATCCATGATGCCCACTTTTTATTAAATGCATCGCCGCGTGCTAGAAAATGAATTTCTTTAGGATAATGAGCCGTTACTAAAAGAGCATCTAAAAACGAATTGGAATGATTAACTGCTAAAATCGCTGGCGTTGAAATTTCTTTAATAGAAGTGCCCTGACTATTTAAATTTTTGAGATAAAACTTCAAGGCAATTTGCAACCATATTTTTATTAAACGATACAACATTTTAAAGATAAGAATTGATTACAACCAATCAGCAGGTACATCTTTTTCTTCGTCTACATCATTGAGTGTAGGCAATGTAAAGTAACTGAGATTTTCGACATTCATTTTTTCAATCGTTTGCTCTAAAACCACTTCGCTACTCCAAGAAATATTCTCAAAGAGTGAAGTATGTAATTGGTTCATTCCCAATAAATAATATCCCCCATCTTGGGCAGGACCAACTACCGCATCATGATTTTTTAGATTAGTAAACCCGCTATTAATAATTTCTTCAGAAATGCTAGGGCAATCTGTACCAATAATGAGAACATTTTTATGGCCTTTTTTAAATAATAATTCTAAAGCATACAACATACGTTCGCCTAGCGACTCACCTTGCTGTAATTCAGTATTCAAACCATGCCAAAAATCATCGTTTAACTCGTTAGTTAAAAACACATACTTAGTACAATCTATTTTTGAAATGACGGATTTAGTATGATTTAGTAATTTCTTATAAATTTCTAAAGCCTTTTTGTCACCTACTGTTTTTGCCAATCTTGTTTTTACTTTTCCTAGTTCTGGTTTTCTTGCAAAAATGATTAGTGCTTGTTTAGCCACGCTTGAATTATTAGTTTTCATCTATTCGAAAAAGTAAATATTATATTGTGCGAACATAGTGTGTACTCTTCAAAGTAGGACTAAGGTTATGTAGATTTTGTGTAGCATATTTGCTAACAAATACTAGATAACGGCCGTATGGTATTTTTAAAGTTTACAATAAACATATGAACTATTCAGAAAAGATAACAGAAGCTACGAATTATTTGAGCCAAGTGGGTATAAAATCACCTACGGTGGGTATAGTACTAGGTACGGGTCTAGGTAAATTAATCGATCAGATTACGATTGAACAATCTGTGGAGTATAAAGATATTCCGCACTTTCCGCAAGCAACCGTTGAGTTTCATGCGGGTCGGTTAGTTTTTGGTAAAATTGGTGAAGTAAAAGTTGTATGTATGCAAGGACGGTTTCATGCGTATGAAGGCTATACTATGCAAGAAATTACCTTCCCTATTCGAGTCATGAATACGCTGGGGATTTCTAAAATTTTACTAAGTAATGCTGCTGGCGGAATCAACCTTAACTTTAAAAAGGGCGATTTAGTTTTACTAGACGACCATATTGATTTGCAAAGCGGGAGTCCGCTGGCTGGATTGAATGATGAAATTTATGGCCCTCGTTTCCCTGATATGAGTCAGCCTTATTCAAAAAAACTCAATCAACTAATTACGACTGTTGCAGAATCTCGTAATATCAAAACCAAGGAAGGTGTTTATGTTTCTGTGCTCGGCCCCAACTTGGAAACTCGCGCTGAGTATCGTTTTCTGAAAATAATTGGTGCCGATATGGTAGGCATGAGCACAGTCCCAGAAGTGATTGTTGCTAATCAGCTTGGGTTGGAATGTTCTGCAGTAAGTGTAATTACCGATGAATGCGATCCTGACAATTTACAACCCGTAGACATCTCTGAAATTATAGAAGTAGCCGGAAAGGCAGATGAAAAATTAAGTTCAATTTTTGCAGAAGTGATTAAAGGATTAGGTTAGTCGTTTGATTAAATCGATTTAACTTGAATAAAATAAATCACCATCAAATATTCAAATTAGAAAGCCTCTCCAATCGTAAAATAGATGCCACTAGTATTAGGGCCAAGCGCATAATCTAAACGCATATTCAAATGATCTCTTCGATTAACATTGAAACGTATGCCCAAACCATAGGAATACTTCAAATCATTGAACCGAATAAAATCTTGCTTATTGCCAATAGCACCAGAATTAGCAAATACAACGCCACCAAACCTACGATAAATGGGAAAACGAGATTCGGCTCCTAAAGCCATTAAATTTTTATCTGTAAATCTCCCTTGATAATACCCACGCATTTGTTTGTTGCTTCCTAGTTGACTTTGCTGCTGAAACGGAGCCTCTCCCAACACAAAACTATTATAGCTATTTACTGCTAGAACTATATCCTTATATATTGTTTGATACTTGCTAACGTCCAGAATAAGACGATTGAAATTAAAGTTCCCGCCCCAGTGTTTCCCATTATTCATTGCATTAAACTGCCCGTACCAACCGCTACGCGGATAAAAAACACTATCTCGCTTATCGTATATCAACTGTAAACCTAAGCCCGACGTTCTACTTCCGAGCGAACCTGGAATCGTATCGGCAGCTAATGCTCCGTTAGCTTCTGTTTCTGTTATCTTATAACTTTCATATTGATAGCTTAACCCAGCATAGAGATTCGGTAATACCAAACGAGTAGCATTCAATTTTATTCGTGGGTAATCGACTCGATATAGTTCCTCGGGGACTTCGTTCTGACCCGTACCAAAAAAGAAATAGCTATAAATATAATAGCCAGCCTCACCGAAAATGTAATACTTATTTTTGTCTAAAAAAAGCTGATAGGTGCTATAAAGGAGAACTTGCTTATTTTGAGTATAAGCCGCACCACCCGTTATACTTGAGGGACGAGCTTCAGCTCCATCCTTCTTAGGACGAAATGTTGCTACCCCACCCACGCCAAAAACAAATCGTGTTTCGGGGGCATAATAAACTACTGGAAACGGAAAGGCACTGAATGATTTTGTTGTATCCTTTTTTTGAGCATTCGCTTTCGTCAAAACGACCGTTAAAAAAACGATGCTAAACAAAACTGTATTTCTTAATTTCAAACTCATACCAGGCTTACAGACTGTAAGATATTCCGATTTTTCGACAATCGTTTCATAATATTATTCTAACTGAAAAAACCGTTATACTAGGCTTTAAAACGAATGAGTATTGAAAGTGATAAGTAAGGGCAAAAAACACTACCCTACTTTTATTCTTATAGAGAAAATACTATCTTAGAGCCCTAAACAAATTTACTAATGATTGGATATATTATTTTAGGTCTCATTGTACTGATTGCATTATGGGCCATGGGAACCTACAACGGACTCATTAAAGCACGCAATATGGTTCGAGAAGCATTTAGCGGCATAGACGTTTTCTTAAAAAAACGTTTTGATTTAATTCCTAACCTCGTAGAAACGGTAAAAGGATATGCAAAACATGAAGCGGAAACCTTAGAACGTGTGATGCAATACCGCTCAGAAGGAGGCCCACGAAATGTAAAAGACGCAGCGGCTGCTGACGCCAAGGTAACGCAAGCCTTAGTTAATTTACGCGCTACGGCAGAAGCTTATCCTGATTTGAAAGCTGATACACAATATCAACAACTCATGAGCGATTTAAGTAGCATGGAGAGTGAACTAGCCAATGCCCGGCGATATTATAATGGCGCCACTCGTGCCTATAACGATAAACTTATGGTTTTCCCTTCTAACCTTTTAGCAGGTATGTTCAATTTTAAAGAAGAAGAATACTACGAAATTGAAGACAACGCACAGCGCGCTGCACCACAAGTAAAGTTTTAGGACTCGGTGAGAAAAATATTTCTTTTAGCTATCCTATGCGCACTAACGTTTTCAGCACAGGCTGAAGAGCGCATTCTATCCTATCATGCAGATCTAAAAATTCAAAGAGATCGGACAGTTCTTGTAACTGAAAATATTAAGGTGGTGGTAGAAGGGTATATTTTTAAAAGAGGAATTTACCGAGATATCCCGACAAGCTACAAACAAAAAGGCGGCGTCTACCGAATAGGTTTTGACATACTCTCCATAAAACAGAATGGTCAAGCTGTTCAATATCATACGAAAAATGCCGACAATGGAAAACGCATCTATATTGGTAGTAAAGATATTTTTTTAGAAGCAGGGATTTATGATTATACCATTCAGTACGAGGTTGATCATGTACTAAACTTATATGATGACAATGATGAGTTTGTTTGGAATGTAAATGGTAATGCTTGGGATGTAAAAATTGATAGCTTATCAGCCACTGTTCGATTGCCCGGTTCGGCTAAGTCTTTGAGGCAATCGGTTTACACTGGTGCTTATGGTCAAAAGGAATCGGACGCAACAATTAATGATAAAAAAAATATTGTTGAGTTTACAGGCAATAAAACGTTTTCCGCTCATGAAGGAATGACAATTGCTATTGCTTGGGAAAAAGGGTTTTTGAGTTACCCAAATGCTTTTGACAGACTTATGCTAAAGCTTCGTACTTTCTCATTGTGGATTGTAGGAATTATTGGAGTACTACTTACCCTGCTTTTAAATTTTCTCATGTGGCGACGACATGGCAGAGATCCAAGTAAAGGGATTGTGATACCGCAATTTGAAGCACCAGAAGGCATCTCACCTGCTGATGCTGCTTATGTTGACAATTATTTCAAGTTTAGCTCACGCGCATTCGTAAGTACTATGGTAAACTTGGCCGTGAATCAGTATATGACAATTAAAGACAGCGTGGAAAGCAAAAGTCTATTTACTAATCGTCAAAAATACATTCTAACGGCCCAGAACAATTCTCGTGGTAAAATTGTAGATTTTGAAAAGCAGTTTTTCAATGATTTACTTGGCGGTAGTAATCAAATTAGCATTGTAAGACAAACTTATAATGCTAACGTAAAAACAGCTAACACTACACTAAAAGCTAATTTGCCGCATAGGCATAACAATATTCATATTATCAGGAACTATGCGTTGACAGCCAAATCTATGATTATACCGGGCATAAGTATCGCTGCTGGTTTATTTTGTTTTACTCGCTATGGTGGCAGTTTTGGAATTTTACTTTTAATGATAGCTATTTTTTTTGCTGCAGGTTTTTTGTTTGCCCATTGGTTTCAACAGCCTACTGAAGCTGGCAGAAAACTTATGGACGATATTGCAGGTCTCAAACAATATATAAAATTGACTGAAGAAGATCGATTAAAAATTGTGAATCCTCCGGATTTTTCTTTTGATCATTTCGAAAAAATACTTCCATATGCCATAGCGTTGGACTGTGCGGATGATTGGCAACATCAGTTTGAAGTAGTCAATCCTACGGAAGCTCATCACCCACGATCTTTTGGTTGGTACTCTGGCACTCACGTAGGTGGCTACCGCGATTTTGATTTCGGTGATATGAATGATACTATTTCTTCGGCAAAAACACCTCCCAGTAAATCAACTAGCGGCGGTGGTGGTTGGAGTGGTGGTGGCGGATTCTCGGGTGGCGGATTCGGTGGCGGCGGCGGTGGTGGTTGGTAAATTGAGAAACTCCAACGTCTACAAACTATGAATTATTTGTTACGTACTTTTGACTTCCTACAATGTTAAGCAACAGTTCCAAGATTGAATTTTCAGTAATTACTCCGGTATATAACCGACCAGAGGAGTTGGATGAACTTTTACTAAGCTTGTCAAAACAAACGATTACTGATTTTGAAGTAGTGATAATAGAAGACGGATCCACACAGAAATCGGATCATGTTGTAGAAAAATATCAGTCAATGCTTGACATAAAATATTTTTATAAAGAGAATACTGGACCTGGCAAAAGTAGAAACTACGGTTGCGAACGAGCTTCGGGTAATTACTTTTTATTTTTTGATTCGGATTGTATTATCCCGCAAGACTATTTCTCTATAATAACTAAATTCTTAGATAAAACGTATTATGATTGCTTTGGGGGCCCGGATGCGGCACATGAAGATTTTAATCATTTGCAAAAAGCAATCAGCTACTCTATGACAGCTTTCCTTACTACCGGGGGCATTCGAGGCTCTAGTGAAACAGTAGAAAAATTTAACCCAAGAAGTTTTAATATGGGATTCTCTAAGGAAGTCTTTGAAAAAACTGGGGGGTTTCCTACTATTCGTTTTGCCAAGGCCAAAGCGTGTGGAGAAGATTTAGATTTGAGTTTACAAATTTCTAAGTTAGGCTTTAGCACCACTTTGATTAAAGAAGCATTTGTATATCACAAACGACGCACCAATCTCAAGCAATTTAAAAATCAAGTAATGAATTTTGGCTTCGCTCGAATTACCATTGCTAAAAGGCACTCAGGTTCCTTAAAGATTATGCACTTCGCTCCTGCCGTATTTTTACTTGGCTGCGCGCTTCTCATAGTACTTTCTATTTTTGTTTCTAAATTTTTCGTGCTTCCAATTTTAGTTCATGTCGCACTAATTTTTCTAGACTCCAGCATAAAAAACAAAAGCATTTCCATTGGTTTCCTATCTGTATTTACAAGTTACATCCAATTACTTGGTTATGGGTTTGGCTTTTTAAGATCAATTTGGGTGCAAAAAGTTTTACGAAGTACCGAATTTGGCTAAATTTACTTTACTTTCAAACTTTAAACAAAAACCTTGCAAAAAAGACACAAAAATAGATCTCAATATTTTGAGGAGCAGTCTTATACTACTAAAAAGTATGTCATCCCTTTTGTAGAAGAGAGCATGAAGCTAACAGCTGAAATGCGTGTGCTAGAAATTGGTTGTGGTGAAGGCGGTAACATTCCACCCTTCTTGGAATTAGGTATGGAAGCTGTGGGAGTTGATATTTTTGAAAATACGTTAAATAATGCCCGTAAGTTTTTAAAAGATAATGAACACGGCTCCGAGGTGGAATTAATCTTAAGTGATATTTATGATTTAGACGCAAAATCGCTAGGAACTTTTGATTTAATAATCATGCGCGATGTTATTGAACACATTCATAATCAAGACAAGTTCCTTAGCCACGTCAAACAATTTTTAAAACCAACAGGTAAACTTTTCTTTGGATTTCCTCCTTGGTATATGCCGTTTGGTGGCCATCAGCAAGTATGTAAAAACAAGTTCCTAAGTAAACTCCCCTATTTCCACATTTTCCCTAAGCCTATCTATAGAATGATATTAAAAGCTTTTGGCGAAGCTGATGAGCGGGTTGAAGTTTTATTTGAAATAAAAGATACAGGCATTACAATTGATCGCTTGGATAAAATATTACGTAAAAATAATTTCAAGTCGGATATTCGACGCCTATATTTAATAAACCCTAATTATGAGGTAAAGTTTAATTTAAAACCTCGCGTCCAATTTGGACTACTGGGTAAAATTCCTTTCTTCAGAAATTTCATTACCACTTGCGCCTATTATTTAGTGAGTAGCAATGATTAAGCTATTAATTCAATAGCCCATAAAATATAAATCGATGAAAAAAATCATACCACATTTAATTGCAATCGCTTCATTCTTAATTCTCTCAGTTCTACTTTTCCCTTCGGCCTTAGAGGATAAAACCGTTGCCCAACCAGATTTAGTGCGCTATTCTGGTGTTGATAATAAAGTAAGAGAGCATTACGAAAAAACGGGAGAAGTTGCCTTATGGAATAACTCCATTTTCAGTGGGATGCCGGCATTCTTTGCTGGTCCTAGCTTTTATGCTAATAAGTTAAGACAAGTTTATCTTGTAAATAAATTATTCTTACCGGACCCTCTCGGACTTTTCTTTTTAGCCATGTTATCCGGTTTTATCTTATTTCTTTCTTTGGGAATGAAACATTGGCTTTCCGCAATTGGGGCAATTGCGATTGCTTTAGCATCTTACAATTTTATAATTTATGAAGTAGGCCATATCAACAAACTGATGGCCATCGTTTATTTCCCTTTAGTAGCTTCAGGTTTAATACTGGTTTTCAAAGATAAAAAATGGCTAGGCGGCTCCCTATTTGGTATTGGTCTGGGATTAGCCGTTTTAAGTAGTCACGTACAAATGATTTATTACTTAGCTATTTCACTTGGCATTTTATTTATAGTTTATGCAGTTCACAAAATAAAGGCGAAAGAAATCAAGTCGCTTTCAACCAATATTGGAGTACTCTTACTGTTTAGCATTTTAGCTATTGGTGCAAACTCATCTCGATTATTAGCTTCGTATAAATACATGAAACACACCATGCGCGGACCCGCAGTATTGGCATCAGAATCTACTGATAAAAACTCTTCGGATGGTTTAGATTATGATTATGTTTTTCGATGGAGCCATGATGTGGAAGAAATCTTCACTTATATGATCCCTGGTTTTTTGGGCGGCAGTTCCTCTGAAACAGTGTCAAGTGAATCAGAATTTGCCAGTAGACTAATGGCTTCTGGATACCCGGAAGAGCAGGCAACCCGCGCTCCCCTTTATTGGGGCAACATGCCCTATACAGCCGGGCCAACCTACTTCGGAGCAATTATCATGTTTCTATTTATACTTGGATTACTTGTACATAAGGGATATTTAAAATGGTGGATTTTGATTGTGACTATTCTATTTACTTTTTTATCATTCGGTAAAAACATGGCCTGGTTTAATGATCTGTGGTATTACTATTTCCCCTATTATAATAAATTCCGATCTGTAAATTCAAGTTTGGCTGTTTTACAATTCACCTTTCCAATTTTAGCCATATTAGGTCTAGATCAAATATTGAATAAAGAAAATGAATTAAAAGCAACCAATAAAAAATTATATATTGCATTGGCTTCCACGGCAGGATTATGCTTACTATTTGCTCTTATCGGTCCATCATTATTTGATCTTTCTACCGAAGGGGATAAAAACTATGGTCAATTAGCTGATAGCATTATAAGTGATAGAGCAACGCTTTTACGAAAAGATTCCCTTCGTTCCATGATTTTAATAACGATTGTGTTTGGAGTTCTATGGGCCTTTTTAAATCAAAAATTGAAGTTTAAAAAAATGTATATCTATATGATTATTGGTGTACTCATAACCTTTGATATGGGAATGGTTGGCAATAGATATTTGAATAGCGAAAAGTTTGTAGATAAAGAAGAATACGTAAGTAAGTTCAAAAATCCCAGACCAGTAGACATACCTATACTCCAAGATCCTGATCCAAACTATCGAGTTTTTGATGCAAGCATCGATGTTTTTAACAGCAATGAAGCTTCTCGGTATCACAATACAATCGGTGGATACAATGCTGTGAAATTACGCAGATATCAAGATATGATTGATCGATACATTGGGAAGGGCGACATGACCATTTTAAATATGCTCAACGCAAAGTATTTTATTCAAAAAAATAAGGAAGGACAAGTCTTCAATCAACCTAACCCGCAAGCTATGGGTAATTGTTGGTTTGTCGATACTGTAAAAATGGTAAAAACACCAAACGAAGAAATTGATTCATTGGCTAGTTTTAATCCTAGAACTACGGCTTTTGTACATGATGAATTCAGTAATGAAGTGAATGAGTTAAAGTCCAACAATGATTCAGCGAGTATCATTCAAACAAGCTACGGCCTAAACGAATTAGAATACAAGAGCAACTCTAGATCACCGAAGTTAGCTGTATTTTCGGAAGTTTGGTACATGAGCGGTGCCGATGGATGGCAAGCGTATATTGACAACAAGCCAGTAGAGCATATTCGAGCAAACTATATTCTAAGAGCATTGCCGATCCCTGCAGGGCAACACACAATTAAATTTGAATTTAAACCAAAACACTATTTCATGGGAGAAAAAGTTAGTCTCATTATTTCGATATTATTGATTTTGTGTTTCTTGGTCGCTTTAGGACTAGCGATTAAGAAAAATATGGAAGAAGCTTAATACTGCTATCTTAATCGGTAGAAATTGTAATATTTTCTTTTTGTACGGGTTCGCCTTTTTTCATTCCTTTGATGCAAGTTGTACCGAGCAGGTCAGAATAGTATTTAGTGTGCAATCCGTAACTTGGGCGGACTGACTTCACATTCAAAGCAGTGAACTCTTCACCTTCTTCAATATTTTGACTTGCGTATAAGGAACGCATAAACTGTCTTGAATTTAATTGGCTTTCCTTCAGTTTATATTCAGCTTCTCCTAACGAAGCTTCCACATCTCTTACAGCATTTACTAGTTCAGTAAATTCGGATTCATCTAATGAGAAAGTGACATCCGGACCGCCAATAGACTTATCTAGAATAAAATGTTTTTCTATCACTCTAGCTCCTAAGGAAATGGCTACCATAGGTGCAACCACTCCAATAGTATGATCTGATAAACCTACGGGCACTTTAAAATCTGAAGCCATTTTAGGCAATAAAGCCAAGTTTGCATCTTCTAAGGTGGCGGGATAGCTAGAGGTACATTTTAACAATTGTACATCCTTGTTTCCCGCATTATAGCAAGTTTCTAAGGCAAGTACAATATCTTCCTTTGTTGCTACACCCGTAGAAATAATCATTGGCTTTTTTTTCTGTGCCACATATCGAATTAAAGGAATATCATTAATTTCAAAGGAAGCTATTTTATAAATTGGACAGTCTAGTTTCTCTAAAAAGTCTACCGCCGTAAAATCAAAAGGCGAAGAAAAGCATACAAGGCCAAGATCCTTAGCATATTCAAAAAGCTCCTCTTGCCAGCTCCAAGGCATGTGCGCCTCTTTATATAAATCATGAAGATATTTGCCATCCCAAATTGTTCCTCCTTTGATTTTAAAGTCATCGGTTTGTGCATCAAGCGTAATAGTATCCGCGGTATAGGTTTGAAACTTAACTGCATCGGCACCAGTTCGCTTTACGGCATCTAAGGATGCTTTGGCGATTTCTAATTTGCCACCATGATTCGCTGAAATTTCAGCTATTACAAATACCTTATCCTTCTTCATCATGTTTTAACGAATACATATTACAATCAGTATTATTAATGCTTGTGTTCTCTACAAATCGAAAACCTACTTTAGTAAATATATTAATTGAGGCCTTATTTTCAGGTTTAACAAATGCCTTAATTTCTTTTGTATTTTCTGCAAAAAAGAATTCAGTCCCTTTCTTCAATATTTTTTTCGCTAAGCCTTTACCTCTGAAGTTTTTATCTAGTACGATTCCGATAACGCTATCTTTTTCTAGAATATTAAATCGTACCAATCCAATTTTATCATTTCTAAGCTCAGCAATTAACAATAAATCTTCAGTAGAATTTAGCTTGTTTTGAAACCATTCTTGGTGACCTTCCCAACTTATCTCATCAGAATAAAAAGAACCTAAGCGAGTGTCTGGGTCGTTAGACCAGTCGAAAATTGTTTTACAATCTAATTCCGTAGCTCGTCGTAAAGTAATTTCTGCTTTCTCATTCATAATTTGATTAATTTTTGAATGGTATATGACATCTGCAAATTTGTTTTGATAAAACATATGCTCCTTCAAAACTGCTTCTTTTTTAAAACCCACTTTTTCAATCGCTTTAAAAAGTTGAGGTCTAAGATCAAATGCGTAGGTATAGATTTTATGTAAGTCTAAATCTTTGAAAGCAACCTTTTCTAGCATTTGTAGATAATTACCCCAGTGTAAACCAAACTCCTTCTCCTCCAAAGAAGTATCCATGATAAAAGAGATTTCCGCATTTTTATCAGGCCAGTTTATATGTACGAGACCGCCGTATCCAATACAACGCTCACCTTTTAAGTAGGAAAATAAAATTTGTGTCGGCTCAGTCTCTTCAAAAATAGTAGCAACTACATTTTGAAAATATTCATTTTGTTTCTCTTCAGTGAGTGGTTCGGCCTGTCTTAAATGATATATCTGTTCATTACGCCACTTCATAATATCTAGGCGATCTTTATACCGAATTGGCAAGAGAGAGTACTCGCCCAAAGATATTTCATTCTTACTCAGAAAAGGATATTGCTTAGGAAATGTCATTGGCTATTTTGTATTTCATTTCGGCAAGTAACCAATCACTTTCATTATCTATATCTTGCCCTTCCATCTCATTTATGTGTATTGAACCACTGTTGTCAGTTACTATTTTTTTCTTTGCTAAGATCTGATCAATACGCATCCAATAAAACTGACCGGCATCAAAATACGCAGTTGGCAAATCTTGCGATCGAGCCGCTTCAAAAAACTCTTGAAAAAATTTCACTCTCCCCTCTTCAACTTTCAAAGCTCTTTGAATTGGGGTACTATATTCCATAACTGGAAATACACTATCCAATTCTTCAGTGATTAGCTTATTATATGCTTTTTGGATTGTCGCGGGAGTCACAAAGGGCGCACAAGGATAAATACAACACACAACATCGAATGATTGACTGTTCTCATTATAACTTTCAAGCACCTCTTGAATTACATCAAATGTTGTAGCTTGATCGTCAGAATTTTTATCCGAGCGCACGAAAGGCACTTTGGCACCGTGCTCCTTTGACAAATTTGCTATATCAACGCTATCGGTAGAAACCATAATTTCGTCAAAACAATTAGAAGCAATTGAAGCTTCGATAGAGTAAGAGATAATTGGCTTACCTAAAAATAATTTTTTATTCTTATCCGGAATTCTTTTACTGCCACCACGGGCTGGTATGATGCAAAGTTTACGCATCAATAAAACTTAATACTTGATCAATCACAAATTGTTGCTCATCTTCTGTAAGCGTAGGATACATGGGCAAGCTAATGCACCGACTATAATAGTTTTCTGCTTGAGTCAAATCAGCACCTCCGTAACCAATTGCTTTGTAGTACGGCAAGGTATGCAAAGGAATGTAATGAATTTGAGCAAAAATATTTTTCGTCCGCAGAAAATCATAAAGCGCTAAGCGATTTTCCACTTCAATTATAAATAAATGGTGCGCATTATAAGTACCCTCTGGCAAGGCTTGAAATTTCAATTTACCTTCAAAAGCTTTCTTATAAACATCAGCTATTTCATTTCTACTAACAACACCAGCCTCATTTTTTGCCAACTGCGTTATTCCCAACGACGCTTGAATATCAGTCAATCTATAATTGAAACCTAATCTTTTCATTTCATAGTACCAACCTCCGTGATTGTCTTGCATATCCTCTTTGGTAATACCGTGCGTTCGGAGAAGTTTAGCAGATTCGTATAATTCTTTATTATTGGTTGTTAGCATCCCCCCTTCTCCACAAGCAATATGTTTTACTGGATGAAAAGAAAAAATACCAATATCAGCGTATCGGGCACTTCCACACATTTGTTTGATGCCCTTTGTATCTGAGAAATAACCGCCCGGTGCATGACAAGCATCTTCTACTATCCACAGATTGTGTTGATCAGCGAGACTTTTAAATTTTTCTAAATTAACTGGCAGGCCGGCAAAATCAACAGGAATTATTCCTTTAAAAAATCCATCGGGTTTGCTTTCAATAAGTTCCTTCGTTTTTTCGTAAGATAGTAAATAAGTATCTCGATCAATATCGGCAAACCAAACTTCGGCACCTGCGAATCTGGCACAATTGGCACTTGAGGCAAAGGTTATCGGCGTGGTTATGATTCGATCTCCTTTTTTAAGACCTAGAGATAGAACAGCCAGGTGCAGAGCAGAAGTTGCATTATTAACTGCTACTGCGTATTCGCAACCAATGTATTTTGCAAATTTTTCTTCGAACTCTTGAATTTTGGGTCCTTGCGTTAAAAAATCTGCACCCAGTGTTTCTACAACGGCTTTTATATCTTCTTCTGTTATAGATTGTCTACCATATGGGATTGAATGACTCATAATTTATGCTGTAAAATTAGGATCTACATGTTCAACAATCAGTTTGCGTAAACTTTCTACTGTTTCCCATTCTTTATTTTCGCCAGAACTATAGCTGAAGCCTTCCTCAACTTTTTCTGCTTTGGTTTCTTTAATAAACTCTTGAAGATTAAAAGCGGGTACGCTAGGAAGAATTGCATAATAGGGACCCATATTGTAGGTGTAAAATGAATCAGAAGATGTTATCATTTCTTCGTGCATTTTCTCACCAGGCCTGATTCCCACTATTTTCACTTTGGCATTAGGAGCAACCGCCGTAGCCACATCGCTAATTTTGTATGATGCAATTTTAGGAACAAAAATTTCACCCCCCCAAGCATGAGACAACGCATGGAGCACCATATCAACTCCGCCAGTAAGTGTTATATTAAACCGAGTCATGTTAGGATCAGTTACGGGTAATTCTCCGTCCTTTTTTTTCTTAATAAAAAATGGAATTACAGAACCATTGGACCCCATGACATTACCATAGCGCACGACTGAAAATTTAATATCTTGTTTACCTTTTATATTGTTCGCCGCAACAAATAATTTGTCGGAAGTCAATTTAGTCGCACCGTACAAATTAATTGGGGCACAAGCTTTATCAGTTGACAAAGCCACTACACGTTGCACTTTAGTTTTTAAAGCTGCATGGATTACATTTTGTGCTCCATTTACATTTGTTTTTATACACTCATCTGGATTATATTCTGCCAAATGCACATGTTTCATGGCAGCAGCATGAATTACAAAGTCAATCCCATTAAAAGCTCTTTCTAACCTTTCAGAATCTCTAACATTTCCAATAAAGTAGCGTATGGCATTGTACTCAGCATGGCTAAATTCTTGTGCCATTTGAAATTGCTTTTGCTCGTCTCTTGAAAATATTACGAGACGTTTTATTTGCGGGAACTCAGTTAATATTCTTCTAGTCAAAGCTTTACCTAATGACCCCGTTCCTCCTGTAATTAGTATTGACTTGCCGTTTAAATCCATGATAATATAATCGCTTTTGAGCCTAGCTAACAAGATGAGTATATCAATTGTCATACTAGAATTTCAAATACAAACTTACCAATAATAACGATTAAAATTTGCATTCACTTTAAGAATCATAGATAAAGGTAAACACTACCTTTACACTTCTAAAATGAATTATTTGTTCTATGTTCATAGTAACCTTACCTATACAATGGCCTTGTCCATTGTTGATATTAGAAAATTAGAAAAAGAGCAATGTATATTTATTTGTTTTAGAAATTTTGTGCCGGAGGCGGACGGCACCATCCCTATTATCCTTAATCTTCGCTCGTTCTACAAATCTAAATTTCTCGGCTTACTTACTCAACTTAAATTTAAGCATCTCAGCAAAACTGGATTTGTTTATCACTCGATATTAAATAATGAAAAATTTGAGCTTTTCATCCCAAATCACAAGCTAGATTTTTTTACCGAGCTGATTCATTTTAAAAATTGTGTAGCTTATTCGTATTTGGAAGAGGGGCTCATGTCTTACCAACATGATAGCTCTAGCCACTATTTCAATTTTAAACACCAAAAATTTCTCAGAGCTTATGGCCTTGACAAGTCAACTTTCCCTACTTTGGAGCCTACACAAAAAACTGTAGTTAAGTGGCCGTTTAAAAATAAGGTAGAACTAGGTAATATTGAGAACCTATTTGCACCTGATATGTCGCCGGATATGGAGTATTGCTCTCATGAATCTTATGCAATCGGTATCCGTTTTATGTTAGATAATTTAATTGATAATGGTCAAAGAGTGCTGCATGTCAAATTTCATCCGGGCCAGAGAAAATCCAAGGTAGATGCACTAGCCATTTTTGAAGAGTACCAGCCAAAAATAAGTGTGACCATTTTAGAACCAGAAGTAAAAGTGGAGGATATAATTAGCTCAACCCTCGATGCAACCTTCTATATTATGATAAGCTCAATAGGACTTTACGCGAATTTTAGAAATAAAACAGTTCTATCCATTGGTAAAAAAATAGCTGAAATTGACAAAAACTACGAACCATACCTAAGCTCTGTTAGTCAGGTATGGCCCATTCAATACCTATAAGTTCAGGCTGAACAAATGTCAATAAATAAAAAAGTACTTTTACCGTTCAAATGTCATTGCTTCGATAGATTCATATGGGTATAATCATTCGCCAGAGCATTAAAAACAGTGCAGCCAATTTTGCTGGTATAGCCATTTCGGGTATTAGCACTTTATTCATTTATCCATTGTATAGCGAGCTATATGGCCTTGCTCAATTTTTAATCAGTACAGCCACTTTATTAATTCCTTTTGCTTCACTTGGTACCTTGAGCTCACTCACCAAATTTTTTCCAACTTTTAGAACAACGGATAATTCTAACAATGGTTTTTTACCACTTACCCTTCTAGCATTATTTTCAATATTTAGTATTTTTTCATTATTCTACTTTGGTTTTTCAGATGCCATCATCAATTGGTTCAATGGCAGTGGTAGCAATAAAGTAGCCATGACTTTTGACTTATTAATCGTGTTGTATTTGCTGTGCTTGCTCACGGCCTTAAATAGCATTTTAGGTAACTATAGCGCAAACTATCAGCGTATTGTTATTCCTCAACTAATCACACAGTTTCTACTCCGTATCTTTCTACCCATTCTAGTAATTTGTTCATTCTATTACAAATTGAGTTATGTACAGTTTGGCTATTGCCTTTTACTGTTTACTGCGGTCCAAGTCTTTCTACAGTATGTTTATATAAATAATCTTGGCGTACTAAACCTTAAAGCTCCTAATTGGAAATTCATCACCCAATCGTTAAAGAAGAAAATCCTAAACTATCAGTTTTTTGCGACTTTTAATCAGTTAGGCTATGCCTTGGCATTTCGTATCGACCTCTTTATGATTCCTTTATTCTTGGACTTATCCAACAATGGAATTTATGCAATCGCACTATTCATTTCTAACATAATAGAACTACCAGCCCGAGCTGTAATTTCTATTGCAGATCCCATTATCTCGGATGCTTGGTCAAAAAATAATCTAAAGGAGATCAATACTATTTATAAAAAATCTACGCTCAACCTTTTAATTCCTGGCTTAGCGATATTCTGTTTTTTATGGTTTGGGTTTGATGCCATCGCGGGGATTTCATCTAATCCTGAAAAGTTTTTTCTTGGGAAATATGCCCTTTTATTTCTAGGTCTGGGAAAGCTACTGGACCTTATAACCTCACTAAACAATCAGCTCATAGTATACTCTCCAAAGTATAAGTATAATTTGCTTTTCATTCTGGCTATGGCTATAATCAACATTGCATTAAATTTTTATTTGATTCCAATTTATGGCATAACTGGAGCTGCCGTAGCGAGCTTCATCTCATACTTCGCGTACAACCTCGCTAAAATGATATTTATATATCACAGTTATAAACTTCAGCCTTTTACTAAAGAAGTATTCTGGGTTTTAGTACTAGGAATTATTAGCGCAATTTTGCTGTACGTTTTGCCTGCCATGCCCCACCCCTTATTGGAGCTTTTCTTGAACGGTACTATTTTAATACTCTACTTTTTGAGCATATACTTTCTGAAGTTGTCAACTGACTTCAACAATGTTGTAGACTCAGTTTTACTGAAAATCCGATCAGTAATTAATAAGAATTAGAAGAAGTAATTTTCTGTTTCAATTGTCTTGGAATCATCATCAGATGTGAAAACAACGTTCGAATCATTCCAAAATTGTTAGCCATTATTGCGAAGCGATCCTTTAACGATTTAAACTTTCTCTGACTAGATACACCTCCGATTAAATAATTGGCGATAATCATTTTAGCATTTTGAATCGTTTTTGAATTCTTAAGAACGCTTATCATCCAATCATAATCTGCGCTCAAATTATTCAACTTATAAAATGGCACCAACTCTTTTTTAGCAACAAACGACTGGTGACAAACCAGCATTCCATTAATCAACATTTTCCAATGTAGGCTTTTCGGCAATTTTCGAGTGGTTACTTCGCTTCGAATACCGATGTTTTTACGAGCTTCATCTTGATACATTGTTTCTCCATAAAGCACATCAGGCTTATCCTTTTCTAGAGAAGACAATATTTCTTTCAGTGTTTGCTCGGAATGAAAACCATCGCCCGAATTCATAAAAATTACATACTCACCAGTGGCTTCTTTTAGCCCTTTATTCATAGCATCATATAAGCCCTCGTCCGGCTCTGATGAAAATAAATAATCCCCTGAAAGTTTACTCAAAAATTGCTGAGTGCCATCAGTAGATCCGCCGTCTACAATAATCCATTCTACCCTTTCATCAAAAGATTTTGATGACGCTAGCGTGAATTGCAAACCGCTTAAATCGTTATAGCTAATTGTAATGATTGATAATAATTTCACGTAAATTATTTAATCCAAATATGCATTAAAATTACGAAGGTCAAAAACTAATGAATACTAATTTTTAGATATAATTACCCTATTTTCTAAAAGAGCGACCCAACAAACACTAATAATCTAAATAAAGTTGAAAAATAGAATCTACCTTTGAGATTGCATGAAAAACAAAGTAGCCCTAGTTACTGGTGTAACAGGACAAGACGGAGCCTATCTTTCTGAATTTTTATTAAATAAAGGATACGAAGTACACGGCATTAAACGGAGAAGTTCAATGTTTAATACTGCGCGCATTGACCACCTTTACAAGGATAAGCACGAGGAAGGTGTAAAATTCTTTATGCACTATGGTGACACTACGGATTCTACCAACTTAATAAGAATTATTTCTGAAGTTCGGCCCGACGAAATTTATAATTTGGCGGCCCAATCGCATGTAAAAGTATCATTTGAGACGCCGGAATATACCGCTAATGCTGATGCATTAGGTACCTTACGTATTCTTGAAGCCATTCGTATTTTAGGACTTGAAAAGAAAACAAAATTTTATCAAGCTTCTACTTCTGAATTGTATGGCAAAGTGCAAGAAGTCCCTCAAACAGAAACAACTCCCTTCTATCCTAGAAGTCCCTATGCTGTTGCAAAACTCTATGGCTATTGGATTGTAAAAAATTACCGTGAAGCCTATGGACTATACGCTTGTAACGGAATTTTATTTAATCACGAAAGTCCCTTACGAGGTGAGACTTTTGTGACTCGAAAAATTACAAGAGCTATATCAAGAATAAAATTAGGACTTCAAGAAAAATTATACTTAGGAAACTTAAACGCTCAACGCGATTGGGGCCATGCCAAAGATTATGTTGAAGGTATGTACTTGATGCTCCAACAAGACAAAGCAGAAGACTATGTTTTGGCTACAGGAGTAACCACTTCAGTAAGAGACTTTGTGAATATGGCTTGTAAAGAAGTAGGTATAGAAATTAAGTGGGAAGGAGAAAACGAAAATGAAAAAGGAATTGACGCTAAGACGAATAAAGTTCTAGTGGAAGTAGATCCCAATTATTTCCGACCAACCGAAGTTGATTTATTAATAGGCGATGCCTCCAAAGCAAAAAATGAATTGGGTTGGGAGCCAAAAATCCAATTACAAGAGTTAGTAAAAGAAATGGTAGCCAAGGATTTAGAGTTATTTGAGAAAGATAGAATCTTAAAAGAAAAAGGGCATTCCGTATACAATTATAATGAATAAAGAAGATAAAATATACATAGCCGGTCATAGAGGCATGGTCGGTTCTGCTATTAAAAGAAAACTTGAAAAGGAAGGCTATAAAAAATTTATAACGGCTACTTCGCAAGAGTTAGACTTGAGAAATCAAGCAGCGGTCAATGATTTTTTTGCAAAAGAAAAACCAACTATCGTGGTTTTAGCAGCGGCAAAAGTCGGTGGAATTCATGCGAACAACACATACAAGGCAGATTTTATTTATGACAATCTGCTAATAGAAGTTAATTGTATTCATGCTGCTTATGAGAACAAAGTTAAAAAACTACTTTACCTAGGTTCATCGTGCATTTACCCTAAGGCTTGCCCTCAACCAATTAAAGAAGAGTATTTGTTAACCGGACCGCTGGAAGAAACAAACAAACCGTATGCAATAGCCAAAATTGCTGGAATCAGCTTGTGTCAATCTTACAACGAACAGCACGGAACTAATTTTATATCCGCCATGCCTACCAATTTATATGGCCCCAATGACAACTACGATTTGAAGAATTCCCATGTACTTCCTGCCCTGCTTCGAAAATTTCATGAGGCAAAAGAGCAAGGTATTTCATCAGTAGAAATGTGGGGAAGTGGTAAACCCAAACGAGAGTTTTTACACGTAGATGATTTAGCGGATGCATGCTATTTCTTACTGCAAAATTATGATAGTTCTGAGCCGATTAACATAGGTTGTGGTGAAGACTTAAGTATTGGCGAACTAGCAGAGCTAATCAATGAAATCGTTGGCGGACAAGCTGAAATTAAAAACGATACTTCTAAACCAGACGGCACATTAAGAAAGTTACTCAGCGTGGATAAATTAAAACAGCTGGGTTGGAAAGCTTCCATCGGTTTACGAGAGGGAATAGAGAATACCTATAAAGATTTTTTAAAAAACAGAACTACTATCAAGGAAGAATTATAAACTGCTCTGAAGAAGTATTAGATTGAGACGAGCTATCCGACTGCAATACATTCAGAACTACTTCAAACGTATCAGGAGTAAATACGAATTGTAAATGTTTCAAAGTATCGGTAGGCTCAACATAAATAGTATCTTTCATATCCTCATCCTTCCGAATTACGTACCATTTAGTTAGATCGTAGTTTTTTGAGCAGTTCATAAAACGAAGTATTTTTCCTGCCTTATATTCTGCGGTTCCTAGATTCATACAGGCAACAGCTTCTCCTCTTTCTTTCTCACAGGCCGTGAATAGAGAGCAGGTTACGAATAAAATTAGGATAGGGTAAAGTAGTTTCATATCTAAAATTAATTAAGCTAAGATAAGTAGAATCACTAATTTAAAGCACTAAATATTCTTTAGATTTCAGTTTTAAGGGTTCAAAGACATAAGAATAAGAAATTCTTTTCTCTGATTTTAATAGAGTGGTAATATTTTCAAGCAAATCAGGATGCGATTTCATACCGTTCATCAGCAAAAGAAAATCAGAGTTGAGTAATTCTGGAATTAAATAATCAGTACGATTCCTATTACAAATAACATTATAATCAATGTTACGAATCGTATCAACGTCATTATAAATCTTATAAGCCACACCTCCTTTATCGTTTATCATTTCCAGGTCCAACCTAAAATTTCGATCTAAAAGCATATTGAGCGTATGAATGAATTGAAAGGACTCAAAAGTTGAGACACACGCTAAGCAGTTCATATCTTCGAAATACTCATCAAATAGTTCTTCACGATTAAAGCGAACTAGCTGTACTTTGGGTTTTTTTATTCTGGCTGCCATAGATGTTTTGCAAAGTTAATAATTTGGTGGTCCTTTATTTTGATGCCCTCCCCTTCAAGAAGTTTTTGCATACTGCTAGGTGGAGAAAAATGCATTCGCCCACTAAGCAAGCCCACTCGATTTACAACTCTATGCGCTGGCACCTTTGGCACTTGATTATGAGATTGGTTCATGGCCCACCCTACCATACGCGGTGTGGCGCCTACTAGTTTAGCTATATAACCGTAAGTAGTTACTTTCCCTTTTGGGGTCTGACGAACTACGTCATAAACAGCTTCAGTCCAATCTTCCTTAGCCATTCCCATTAAGTTTTTTTTGATCTTCTAGTAGTTTTTTTCTACGGAGTTCATTCACAACTGCCTTGTAATCATAAGGACAATGCTTACAACCATTTCCACAACAGTAACCGCGCTGCAATAAATATTCAGCAGTAAACACCATAAACCCATCAGGATTCATGTAGAATAATTCATCGTCATCAAACAGCGGTTTCTTCATTCTCCTTCTTTTTTTTTGGTGGAATAATTATTTCAGCTTTCGGTAAGCTAAAACTTAAAAATTGAATCGTTCGATTATCTTCCAGATGCATGCCTTCATAAAATGTTTGAATGTTCAAAGGGAAATTAGGTTCTCCATTGGCATATACATCATCATGGCGCACTAATAGTTCACATTGATGCCACTCTATCATTTCTAGTGTAAAATCAAATAAAGGTTTAGAATCTGTTTTTAGATTAATCGTTGCACCCGGTTTCAACACTTTTTGATACTCTCTCAAAAAACGACTATGAGTCAGTCTATTTTTAGCTTTTGAATCTTTTAAAAACGGGTCTGGAAATGTAATCCATATTTCCTCAATACTATTTGGCTTAAAATAGGACTCAATTTGCTGGATTTGCGTTCGCAAAAAAGCAACGTTGGTAACCCCCTCTTCCAAAGCTTTTTTAGCCCCAACATACATTCGATTGCCCTTCACATCTAAGCCTACAAAATTGCAATCAGGCTTCGCTTTAGCCAAATTCACAGCATATTCTCCTTTTCCACAGGCTAGCTCTAATAAAATAGGGTTCTCATTACCAAAAAAAACTGACCATTGATCAGCCTGATTTTCAGGATATTGAAAAACATTCTTAAAACTTTCTATCGCCGCAAAACGAAACAATTTTTTCCCCTTCATATTATCTGAATCCGTTGCTAAAATTGAATCAAAAATAAGTTCTTTAACCAAGTTGACTAGAATAATTTCCCACCAAGTGTGCAGAAACAGGAAGTAAGAAGTCCGTTTTTTTTAAATGAAAAATGTAAGTTTGTGTATCAAAAAAGTATTGCATTGAGTTAAGATTACTTTTTTGATACTAAAATAAAAAAATAATAACCATGGCTGAATCCATTGATCAAATAACCACCGAGGCCGAAGAAGGCATGAAAAAAGCGATAGAGCATCTTGAGAATGAACTGATTAAAATCAGAGCGGGAAAAGCTACGCCAAGTATGTTGGACGGTATTACTGTTGAATATTATAATAATCCTACGCCAATTAATCAGGTAGCGAATATCAGCACACCGGACGCTCGTACATTAAATATCCAACCGTTTGAGAAAAGCCTCTTGGGTGACATTGAAAAAGCAATTATGGCTGCCAATATTGGTATCACTCCTTCGAATGACGGAGATAATATTCGTCTTTTTATGCCACCGCTTACCGAAGAACGACGAAAGGAAATGGTGAAAAAAGTATATGCAGAAGGTGAAAATGCTAAAGTGTCCATCCGAAACATTCGCCGAGACGCAATGGAAGGAATTAAAAAACTTGAGAAAGATGGAATGAGCGAAGACGAAGCTAAGGATGGCGAAAGCAGTGTTCAAAGTCTGACAGATCAGTACAGCGAATCAGTGGATGAGCACAGCAAGGTGAAGGAAAAAGACCTGATGACCGTTTAAAAAATCTACATGGAAAGCATCCAAAATTTTCTTAGTGAAAATTGGCTGATTGCCCTTTCCACTCCTATTTACATTATACTAATTGGCTTAGCAGTCCGCCTTAGCAACTATCAGAAGCGAAACTATTATTCAGTAAAAGTTGCTGGGATTAACTGTTATCTGAAAGTAGCTAACGCTGCCCTAGCTTTCTCTTTCCAAGCGACAGCCCTGCTTTTGTTAGCAGCTCTTTCTCAATATAAACTAGTTAGCTTCAGTACATCTTGGTTCTATTGGTTTTCCTTATTTATGTCTGTAGCTTTTTGTTTCTATAGGGAACACCGCTCTGAACATTACGTACGAATATTTTGGGCCGTTCATGTAACTCATCATTTGTCAGAGGATTTTAATTTAACGACAGGCTTCAAATCTTCGGTATTTCGCCCCTTTATTTCTATTTGGTTTTTTCTTCCACTCACATTCTTCGGATGTGAGCCACTTGACATTTTACTTATGAATGCGATTTGTCAGATTTACGGTATGATCGTTCACACTCGATTTATAAAAAAAATGCCTGCATGGTTCGATGCTATTTTCGTCAGCCCAACGCATCACAGGGTTCATGGTGCTAGTAATATTTTATACCTAGACAAAAATGTGGGTATGGTTCTCACTATTTGGGACAAATTATTTGAAACCATTCAAAAAGAAGAAGTCTTTGAAAAAGTACGCTACGGACTTACTGTAAACGTCTTAAAACCTTACCACCTAACGCACATAGTTTTTCATGGATGGCAACAAGTCTTAAAAGCTGTAACCCGACCCAACATTAGCTGGCGAGATAGCTTAAACTATTTAGTAGCACCACCCAGTTGGAGCCATGATGGCTCCACACTAACTGCCAAAGAATTAATAAAAAATTTAAAATAGAATATGAAATTCAATAATCAAACAAATCATTATCAAGGTAAAGTAAGAGATGTATTTAGCATCGGAAGCGATAATTTGGTCATGGTAGCCAGCAACCGTATTTCAGCCTTTGATCATATTCTACCAAAAGAAATTCCTTACAAAGGACATATTCTTAACTTAATAGCGACTGAGTTTTTGAAGCAAACAGAATCTATCGTACCCAATTGGTTAGAAACGTCCCCTTTACCCAACGTTAGTATCGGCAAACGCTGTAAGCCAATTGCCTTGGAAATGGTGATTAGAGGCTATCTTACTGGCCATGCCTGGCGCACCTATCAATCAGGTGAGCGAATTTTGTGCGGCGTTACACTGCCGGAAGGAATGAAAGAGCACGATAAATTTCCCGAGCCTATCATTACACCTGCCACCAAAGCAACCGAAGGACATGACGAGGACATAAGCCGTGAGGAAATTTTGGCACAGAAAATTGTAGATGTAGAGACCTTGGACCAGCTTGAAAACTATACTCGAGCGCTCTTCGCTCGCGGTACTAAATCTGCACATGAGCGTGGTCTCATTTTGGTAGACACTAAATATGAATTTGGATTCTATAATAGAACAATTATGCTCATGGACGAAATTCATACGCCTGATAGCTCTCGCTATTTTTATGCAGCGTCCTATGAAGAAAACCAAAAGAAAGGATTGCCTCAAAAACAACTGTCTAAGGAGTTCGTGCGTGAATGGCTTATTAAAAACGGGTTCCAAGGTTTAGACGGACAACAAATGCCAAAAATGAGTAATGCGGTAGTTGAAGATATCACAAATCGTTACATAGAATTATATGAAAAACTGCTTGGCAAAAAATTTGTAAAGAGTGAGGTGAGTGTTCAACAAATCCAAGAAGTAGTAAACAATTATTTTAAATAAAAAACTACTATGAGTTTTAGTTTTTCTGCTATTGATTTTGAGACTGCCGTTAGTCATCACGCTTGTTCTGTAGGAATTGTGGCAGTAGAAGATGGCAAAATTGTAGAAGAGTTCCACCAACTCATACAACCGCCGTTTAATGAATATAATTATTACAATATACGCGTACATGGTATTACACCACATGATACCTATGACGCCCCATTGTTTAGTGAAGTATTTTATGACTTGCAAAAAAGGTTAGCCCATCGGACGGTGGTGGCTCATAATGAAGGCTTTGACCGTGGAGTTCTGCGAAAAAGTATGAAGGACTATAATATCCATCATTCAGAACTAAACACGCTTGATAAATGGGAATGCACTGTGAAAATTTTTAGAGCCTTAGGCTACAAAAGAAATAACTTAGCCGCATGCTGTGAGCGTCATAGAATTGAACTTCAGCACCATGATGCCTTGAGCGATGCGCGGGCATGTGCAAAGCTTTATTTACTTTCAAAGGGAGTAGAGATTTAAGGTTTGACTCTTCCTTTCAAAGAGGTAAATGCATTACGAGTGTACATTTTTTTTATTATCCCATCTACTAATCCAACTTGCGGCACTAAAATTTCAGAGAAACTCCCCCACTTCATTATAGACAAATAAATTTTTAAGGCCGGTACAATCACATCCGCCCTATCCTGACGAAGTTTGTAATTATGAATTCGATCTTGTACCGTCATTTTTTTCAAATCTTTGTAATAAACACGAAGTAAATCAAGACTGAGCGGTGAGCCTGTTTTTTGTTTAGAAATAGAAAACACCTTATTAATATTTCCACCAGAACCAACAGCTAACAATCCAGTATATTGTTTGCAAATCTTTTTAATAAATTTTTGCATCCGCTGTAGCTCTTCTTCTTTTACTTTATCTTTTAGCCATCGTATGGTTCCTACATCAAAAGATTCTTGCGCAATTATTTTAGAACTTTGAAAAATAGTAATTTCAGTACTCCCTCCTCCTACATCCGCATAGAGATAATAATGATCAGGAGAAAAATTGTCACGCAGCTGCGTTTCTAATAATAGTTCTGCCTCTTCCTTACCCGAAATAATTTGAATATCAAGCCCAATTTCTTTTCGAATTTCTTCTACGAGTTGCTTGCCATTGCTAGCATCTCTCATGGCACTTGTAGCCACTGCTTCGCAATGTTTTACATCAAAAACTTCCAATAAATATTTATACGCCTGAACAGTTTGTTTTAATTTTTCAGCTTTGGGTTCAGAAATCTCTCCCGTTTCAAAAACTTCAAACCCAAGACGAAGTGGCACTCGCACTAAACTAACTTTAGTAAAGTCAGGACTTCCGTCCGTATAAATTCCTACATCTGAAATAAAAAGTCGTGCGGCATTGGAGCCTATGTCTATGGCAGCTAATCTCATGCTAAATAACAAATATAGGTTGTAGCGCCTGAACCGAGAATTTAAAGAATAAACAAGATAATCGACTACTGTATTTCACTCGATTGAAGTTCGCTCATTCGTTTTTCTTTTGCATCTCGCAGGAAATCAGAAGCAAAAATAAAATCATTTAAACGCTGATTATCGCTAAAAATAATTTCTTTGTTAGTCCCTTCCCAACCTCTTCGACCTTGATCAAGGTATAAAATATGATCTCCACTTTCAAGCACAGTATTCATATCATGTGTGTTTACGATCGTAGTGATTTCATATTCTTGAGTTAAGTCCATAATGAGTTTGTCAATCACTAAACTCGTTTTGGGATCTAAGCCGGAGTTCGGCTCATCTACAAAAAGAAATTTGGGTTTTAATACAATCGCACGGGCTAAGGCAACTCGTTTTTGCATTCCACCACTAATTTCTGCAGGGAATTTTTTGTTAGCATCTATAATATTCACTCGAGCCAAAACATCATTTACGATTTTCCGTTTTTCCTTTAGGCTGTAGTCAGTAAACATGTCTAGCGGAAATCGAATATTATTTTCAACCGACATACTATCAAATAGAGCTGAACCTTGAAAAAGCATTCCGATATTTTTGCGGAGTTCCTTTTTTTCGTCTTTATCCATTTCTAGGATGTCTTTTCCCTCGTATAAGATTTGACCTTTCTCAGGCTTAATTAAGCCAATCATACATTTCATAAATACTGACTTCCCACTACCACTCGTTCCGATAATCAGGTTCATTTGACTCTTGTACATCTGGCAGCTCACATTGTGTAATACCGTTTTGCCAGAGAAAGACTTCGTTAATTTTTTTACCTCTATCATTTTTTATAATAACAATGCAGCCAATGCATAATCGGCCAATAAAATTAATACACAACTTACTACTACAGCCTTGGTAGAAGATCGACCAATTTGCAAGGCGCCCCCTTTCACATAATAACCAAAATAAGCAGATACAGAGGTAATTAAAAAAGCAAATACAAACGCCTTGATTAACCCAAAGAACAGATTAAAAGGGACAAACTCAATCAACAATCCCATTTCGAATTGGGCCGGGTTTAAAATACCGCTCATAGTCCCTGCCATATAGCCTCCCAAAATGCTTAAAAACATAGAAAGCACGATTAGACAAGGAATCACGAAAATAGAAGCTAAAATTTTAGGTAGAATTAAAAAAGTATGTGTGTTAATTCCCATTATTTCTAGGGCATCAATCTGTTCGCTCACTCGCATGTTTCCTAATTCACTAGCAATTTTACTACCCACTACTCCCGCTAATACAATACAGGTTACCGTAGGTGAAAGCTCCAAAAAAGTACTATCTCGAATAATAGTAGCAATCAATTCCACTCCTACCAATGGACTTACCAACTGATAGGCGGTTTGTACTGTAGTTACTGCTCCCAGGAATAAGGAAATAATAATCACAATCCATAGAGAACCGATACCAATTTCATTGCATTGGTGAAAAAGCTCCTTCCAGTATACCTTGGAGCTTTCTGGGCGCCGAAACATCTGCTTGAGCATCAATAGATACCGCCCAAAATGGGCTAAAAAACCAGTTATCATTCCTCCTTCAAATGTAGTATTATTGTGTAGGAAAAAATGAATGCATGTTGAATAATTCTATTTTGTACAATCTTGCAGATATTTTAGTACAAATCTTGCTTTTTATAAAATCTCCACTACATTTGCACTCCGAAATTTTTCGGAACAAATAATATTTAATAAACGCTAATAATTTCAATTATATGCCAGTAAAAATCAGATTACAAAGACACGGATCTAAGAAACGTCCATTCTACTTTATAGTAGCGGCTAATTCTCGCTCGCCAAGAGACGGTAAGTTTATCGAGAAATTAGGCACTTATAACCCATTAACCGTTCCTGCAACAATCGAAATGAATCGGGAACGTGCGTTACATTGGTTAAACAAAGGCGCACAAACAACCCATACTACTAAACGTATCCTTTCTTTTAAAGGAGTCCTTTATTTAAAACACCTTATGCGTGGTGTAGGTCTTGGCCTATTTGATGAAGCAGCAGCATTGGAAAAATTTGAAACTTGGAACGAAGATCATGAAAAGTTAGTTGAAGAGCGCCAGAGCAAGCACAAGAAAGACAAAGATGCTAAAAAGCAAAAGCCAATTATTAAGAAAATTGATGTAGCACCTACTGCCGCGGAAGTTGAAGCTGAAGTGGCGGCAGAAGAAGCAGCCGAAGGTGAAGCACCAGCTACTGAAGAGGCAACAGTACCAGCCGCTGAAGAAGCTACTGCAACTGAAGAGGTAAAAGAAGAGCCAGCTACTGAGGAAGTGAAAGAAGAACCAGCCGCTGAGGAGCCCAAAAAAGAGGAGGAAGCGAAGGAAGAAGATAAGAAAGAAGAAAAAGAATAAACTTCAAAATTTTACACAAAACCCCGAATCCTTGGTTCGGGGTTTTTTATTTTTACAATATGAGAAGATTATCAATCTTGCTAAGTGTACTAGGTATATTTTTTTTGCAAGCCTGCAAAGACGAACCAAGAAAAGAAGAAACAGTCAAGGATGGCTATGCTCTATTTCAATCTGATAGCTTGGGACTCAGCATTGAATATCCACAAACCTATGAGCTTAAGGAAAACATTAAACCAGAAATTCCCGTTTCTTTTATTGATAAAACATCGCCCTCCGAAAACTATTTAGATTGGAGCAAGATTATGCTTAATATAGAACCACTCCCAGCAGTACAATTGCAATTGTTGGAATATCTACAAGCGTCTCAAACAGAACTAAAAATATTGATGCCCTCATTAAGAATGTACGATACCGATAGCTTAGAAAGTATTCAAGGTAAAAAAGTGGGCACCTATCAATATGACCGTGACGGAAAAGAAAGAAGTTTTACTTGTAAGATGTATGTCTTCTTGCTAGAAGGCCGAGCAGTAAATGTCAACTGCGTTAGTTTAAAAGATGAATTCGAGAATAAAGAAACTGAATTTGATGAACTCGTTAAAAGTATAAAATTCAAATAGTATGAGATATCTGGCGCTCGGCGATAGTTATACCATTGGAGAGTTAGTTCCATTGAAGAAAAATTTTCCTCACCAAACCGTAACGGTTTTGAAAGATAAGAATATTAATCTTCAACTTGATAAAACTATTGCCGTTACAGGTTGGACCACTGGCGAATTGAACGAGGCCATTGCTAAAGAAAAACCTACACAAGACTATGATTGGGTTACACTTCTGATAGGAGTAAACAATCAATACCGCGGACAAGAAATTGAGCGCTACGAGAAAGAATTGTACAATCTAATTAGTCAAAGTATTCTATTTGCTAAGGGAAGAGCATCACGAGTTATTATCCTTTCCATCCCTGACTGGGGGATGACGCCATTCAATACAAAAAGAGATACAACTCAAGTATCTAAAGAAATTGATGAGTATAATACTATTAAAAAGAAATGGGCTGAACATTTTGGTTGTCCCTATATAGACATCACGCCACTCACCAGAAAATTTTCTAAAAACGAAGACTATCTTACTGAAGATAAACTTCACTTAACGGGTAAAATGTACCGCCTTTGGGCTGAACGAATTGCCAGAATCATTAGTGACAATCCTTAAGGTAAGAATCCTAATCTAGAAATTGAGCTCTTCTATCACCTTAAACGAAGAAAAGACTGTAAGTAAAAAGACCGGAGCTAAGTAGAAAGAACAAGCCTGCGAATATCAGAGTCAAACGTTCCTTTTTTTTGAGCAGACTAAAAATTGAACCACATAAAATAATGAATGCCCCAAGAGTTGTAGCAATATTGATAGCTAAATATTCTCCGTAGCTCATGTTATACATCCTATACATTCTTCCATTCATACCCGAATGGTCCAATAGTAAATCGTAAACGGTTGACCCAAAACCTAGGAACATTATTGCTGATAATAGTATGACCTGCATTCCTAAAAGTGCTATGTACCATTTCATGTTTTGACTTTTTTGAAAAGACTATCAATCTTGCTTTTAGGCAAAATTCGTTGACCTTGTTTTCCAATGGCAATCAATCTTTCTCCTACCCTAGCCTCAAACGAATTGATAATTTCTCCATTCCCATTAATCTCTTCAAAGCGAGCGATAAAAATTACAGTTTCGCCAACGAAAGCTGGAGACTTGTGCTCAATACTTATAGATGTACCAATCCCTTCTTCAGAATCTTCTTTCATTTCTAATACGAAGAGACGACCGCTCCATTCCGCGTCTCTACATAAAGCAAAAGTGGAGTATACATCATGTACAACTCCACTTTCAAATTTGGCAATATCGTTAGGTGATACTACAATGCTATATTCTTTTTCGTCTCCATTTTGAAAGGTGTTTTTCATAATTCTTCGAATGAAAATAAATAAGAATTATCACCCCGTCAAAATTTTACTATTATTCTAACAAAACTTACGAAACTCTATTTCAAATACTTGAAATTCGTTTTCGAGGTCAACTTTTTCAAAGCAGCTACATACAACTTCACACAGTTTTCTACGTCGTCTTTATGAACAGTTTCAACTGTGGTGTGCATATAGCGCAACGGCAAGGAGATCAATGCACTTGGCACACCGCCATTACTAAAGGCAAATGCATCTGTGTCAGTACCGGTAACGCGCGAAGAGGCTTGCAACTGATAAGGAATCTTAGCCTTATCGCCAGCTTCTCTAATAAGCTCCAATAAAAGATTATGAACCGCAGGTGCAATAGTCAACACGGGACCTTTTCCTACATTTGCTTCACCTTGTGCTTTTTTATTCATCATAGGCGTAGTAGTATCATGAGTAACATCAGTCACAATGGCTACGTTTGGCTTGATAGTATCTGTAATCATTTTAGCACCATTTAAACCCACTTCTTCCTGCACAGCATTCACGATGTACAAACCGAACGGTAATTTTGTTTTACCTTCTTTAAGCATTTTAGCCACTTCAGCAATGATAACTCCGCCCATTCTATTATCATGTGCTCGTGCAATCCAATGCCCATTATTTCCTTCTTCAAATCCGTCGCGGAACGTAATTACGTTTCCAACTTCGATACCCAATTTTTCTACCTCTTCTTTTGAATTACAACCGCAGTCAATCCATATCGTAGAAGTAGTTGGCTTTTTTTCATTCGCACGAGGGCGAACATGAATTGCTGGCCAACCAAAAACGGCTTTCACCAAACCCTTTTTTCTAGTATGAATGTGTACGCGCATCGCCGGAGCAATCTGATGATCACTTCCTCCATTTCGAGCTACGTGAATGAATCCATCAGAAGTTATATATTTTACATACCAGGCAATTTCATCAGCATGTGCTTCGATTACAACTTTGAATTTTGCTTTGGGGTTAATTACCCCGACAGCGGTTCCATAATTGTCTATAAAATATTCATCAATATATGGCTTGATATAGTCCAACCAAATTTTTTGACCAGGCGCCTCAAAACCAGTTGGCGCATAATTATTCATATATTTTTGGATAAAATCCATAGATTTTTTTCCAAAGAATTCTTTTGTACTTTTTTTAGTAGCTGCTTTCTTTTTTGCTTTTGCCATAGGTGAACAAAGATGCTAAATTTAGATTAGAAAATAAAAAACAATTTCTAGTGAGGAGCGCCCTTTAGTTTTTCAGCAAGCGTTCCATCCGGATTGATTTTAAAAGCCGCCGGAATGTCGGTAACGCCGTACTTTCTCGAAAATTCATTCGTAGCTACAAAACCGCTCACCTCTTCAATTTGATAAGACCAAGGGAAATTCATTTTATCTGAAACTCGTGCAGCCTGTCCTTGTTTTTTTTCAAGTGCAATGCTCACGACTTCGATATTCTCATCATTTTTATTATTATAAAACTCTACCCAATACGGCAGTTCTGCACGACAAGGTGGACACCAACTACCCCAAAACACCAAGTAAACTGTCTTACCTTTCAGATCTGATAATTTAAAATTTTCCCCCGTTACCAATTGAGCAGAAACGGATGGAGTAGTTTCACCCACTTTCGCTTTGGACTGAAAAAGCAAATAAGCCACTACGGCTACAATGACTACTGCTATAAAAATAAGGATGCTTTTATTCATATATTTTAAGTTTATAATCCTCTGCAATTGACGTGACATCAAGCAGTTTCTTTCAATACTAGATTATGTATTCGAGCTAAGAAAAGTTCAAAAGAATTCAATCACTTTTACCAATTTACAAAAGCACGGTTGAAAATATCATCTTTTAATTGATCAGTAATTTCTTCAATTAAAGCACTTTCTACACTTTGAAAATTTCGGTCTGCATTAAAGTCTGCGAATCGTGAAAAGGTTTGTGTAAAGTTTTTTTCTTCGTCTTGCCGATTCTCAAATATAATTTTCACCCCAATCGTTAAACGATTTTTCGCCGAAGTTTCAGTACCCGTTATAGAGGCTACGGTTACATTATAGGTTTCAATTGAGCCCTGAATATCATAGTCCGCTTTATCATTATCCACCTGAGCCAAAGAAGAAAGCGATGTAAGATGTTGGCGTAATTTTTGTGTAAAAGTTGCGCTAAGCGAAGGAGCCACCGTAGGAGCATTGTTTTCTATAAAATGAATATTAATCGTATCCCCACTAATTGCAGCACCCGTTAAACTATAAAAACCACAAGAGGCCAGTAAACCAATCAACAAAAAACAACTTCCGATTTGAACCAATTTTCTGCTAAATATCAACATCGTATTCTTTAATTTTTCTGTATAAAGTTCGTTCACTAATACCGAGTTCTGCAGCTGCATTTCTTCTTCGCCCTCTGTGTTTCTTCAAGGCTTTTATTATTAATGTTTTTTCGTTTTCTGCGAGGTCCAAAACATCTTCAACTTCTTGGGCGCTACTTGTATTTTGATCTCCCTGAGAAATAATAATCGGCTGACCGCTTTCTGAGGATTGCATCTCTCGATCGCTCATACTACCACCATTACTTGGCAGGTAAGAAGGCTGCTGCTCCCTGTTTTCTTGTTGAAAATTCTGCTCTCCTTGGTAGGCCTTTGCTCCACCAGGACTTTTCATTATTTCAAAAAACATTTTCTTTACATCGGTTACATCCTTTTTCATATCAAAGAAAAGTTTGTACAGTAAATCACGCTCAGAGGAGAAATTAGAATTTCCGTCGCCACCCTCACTAGGAATGATCGCTGGCAATTTTTGTTGATTATCTTCTGGTATATAAAATTGCAATTCAGCTGAAGTCAATTTTTTGGACTGGCTCAATACTGATATTTGCTCAGCCATATTTTTAAGCTCTCGAATATTTCCCGGCCAAGAATAGGTCGTCAATAATTGCTGCGCTGCTTCATCAAGAAGTACGGTATCGGTACGATATTTATCAGCAAAATCAGCCGCAAATTTTCTGAACAATAATGAAATATCGTTTTTGCGCTCTCGCAAGGCTGGTACGCGAATCGGCACAGTACTCAATCGGTAGAATAAATCTTCTCTAAACTTACCAACAGCTGCTAACTCTTTTAAATCTTTGTTTGTCGCTGCTACCACGCGAACATTGGTTTTTAGCACCTTACTGCTTCCAACTTTTATGTACTCGCCACTTTCTAGGACCCGCAATAATCTCGCTTGTGTGCCCAAAGGCATTTCGCCTATTTCATCCAAGAAAATCGTACCGCTGTTGACCGTTTCAAAATATCCTTTTCGATCGCCTACTGCTGAGGTAAACGAGCCTTTTTCATGACCAAATAACTCACTATCAATTGTGCCCTCGGGAATCGCTCCGCAGTTAATCGCAATAAACGATTCGTGCTTTCGACTGCTATATTGATGTATTATTTTTGAAAAAACTTCTTTACCTACTCCACTCTCCCCTTGGATTAGGACCGTCAAATCAGTATTCGCTACTTGAAGCGCTACGCCCAACGCATAGTTTAAAGCAGCATCATTCCCAATGATTCCAAAACGGTTTTTCAAAGACTGTAAATCTTGGTTAGTTAGCATAATTCTTAAAAAGAGTGACAAAAATACAGAGAAAGCTGACAAGAAGTGTATAAAATCGCGTTAATTGATAGGTTAATTGAAAGTTGATAATTGAAAGCGATTTAGATGTAAGCCCTAGCAGAAGTCTCTGTTGAGCTATTCTGTCTTTGGTCGGCAGCCATTATTGCCAGTTGGCGAGGACGCCAACCAGAGCACTGAATACTTTCTATAGGCTTGGATTGTGCCACATGCCAACATTATCAAACAATCTCTCCAAAAAGCGTAGCAGAAGAAGCTCTAGTAATATTCACCATAACATAATCCCCAACCTCAATTTTACCTTTCGGAAAAATTACCAGCTTATTTTGGTCCGTACGCCCTTGAAATTCTTCAGGGTTCTTTTTACTTGGGCCCTCTACTAAAACTTTATACGTTTTGCCCACTGTTTTTTCATTGCTAAGAAGAGCGTGTTTTCTATGCAAAGCAACCACTTCAGCTAGTCTTCGTTTTTTTATATCTTCCGGCACATCGTCTTCGTAACGACGCTCTGCTAAGGTGCCCGGTCGCTCACTATAGAAATACATATACGCCAAATCGTATTGGCAGTATTCCATTATGCTCATGGTTTCTTGATGATCTTCTTCGGTTTCGGTACAGAAGCCAGTGATAATATCTGTGCTAATTCCACAGTCAGGAATCAATTCACGGATTCTATCAACTTTGGAGAGATACCATTCACGAGTATACGTACGATTCATCAATTGCAAAACTCGCGTACTTCCACTCTGCACCGGTAGGTGAATATAATTGCAAATATTATCGTATTTTTTTATTGCAAACAATACATCGTCTGTAATATCCTTAGGGTGCGAAGTACTAAAACGAACTCGTAAATCCTTACCTACTTGCGCTACTTTTTCTAGTAGCTGCGCAAAATTTACTTCTTCATATTGTATTTGCCCTTCAGCGTCAACACTATTATTTGTCCAAGAGTAAGAGTCTACATTTTGTCCAAGTAAGGTTACTTCTTTATAACCTCTATCGTATAAATCTTGAGCCTCCGCCAAAATAGAACGATAATCTCTGCTGCGCTCCCGTCCTCTTGTAAAAGGCACCACACAAAACGTACACATATTATTACAGCCCCGCATGATAGATATAAAGGCACTCACACCATTACTATCCAATCGCACTGGGCTAATATCCGCGTAGGTTTCTTCTCGGCTTAGCAAAACGTTGACTGCTTTTTGTCCGCCATTGGCTTCGGCAATCAAATCGGGTAAAGAACGATAAGCGTCTGGACCTACTACCATATCCACCAATTTTTCCTCCTCCAGTAGTTTTGCTTTCAAGCGTTCGGCCATGCAACCCAGTACGCCCACTAATGGCCTTTCTTTTTTCTTTCTTTTCTTCAATCCTTTAAAGTGAGTCAACCTATGACGAACTGTTTGTTCAGCTTTCTCACGAATAGAGCAGGTATTTAATAAAATCAAATCTGCCTCCGTAAAATCTTTAGTGGCCCCATAACCCGTATCGTATAAAATACTCGCTATGATTTCACTATCATTAAAATTCATGGCGCAGCCATAACTTTCAATGTAAAACTTTTTTTCAAATTGATTAACCTCATCAATCGGTTGAAAAGCTTCCCCTTGTTTTTCTTCTTCTACTAACTCTCCTCTGGCGCTCATTTCAGATTTCAAAATTACCTTATTCAATGGAAACGAATTGGGTTTGAGCGAGATTATCTATTTTCTTAAAATTGAAAGATTGCCGATATTATTATCAAATTTCTGAGAAATCCCAGCACCTTTCCAAGTGTTACTCAAACTGTAAAAGAATCTTTTAATTTTTTTATACTTTCTAATTCAAAAAAATCACTTATATTAAGGCTTACAAAAATTAAAAACTATGGTAAACGCAAAACACATGGCCACCTTTTTACTTGGGGCCGCAGCTGGGGCAGCTTTTTTGAAATACAAAACAATGAGCGAAGAAGAGAAAGAAGAAATGATGGAAAAATTTAAGGCAAAAGCTGAAGAATTTAAAACGCAAGCCAACGATACCGCCGAGAAAGCCGAAGGGTATTTCGAAGAATTGATGAGTAAAAGTGGTGACGCTATGAAAGATATGATGGAAAGTTCTGAAGGCTTCTTGAATGATCTTTTCAAACCAAAGGATGATACAGGAGGCGACGAAGCCAAAGCTTAAAACCCTTACTAAGGCTAAGTTTGTTAAGACTTAGCCTTTTTTTCACACTTGATATAAAAGTGCGTTAAAAAAATTACGAACACTTTTTTGAAATTAGATTGATTACTAATTTTGTCTGCAAACATTATAATTATGAAACGAATATTGGGAATCATTTTAATCGCATGCTTAACGACGATCACCACTTTGGCCGTCGCAAAAAAATTCTTTTCAAACGATATGCTAGCCTTGGCCACCGTTGAAAATCATGGCTATGAAATGCAAAATGCAAACTACCATGATGAAGTCGCCCCGGCTCCTTTGCCACATGGTGGGTATGTAAATTTAGAAACGGCTGCTGAGAAATCAACCAAGGCGGTTGTGCATATTCGCACAAAATCTAAGGCTCGAGCGGTTCAGTACAACGATCCGTTTGGAGATATGTTTGGAAGTTTTTTCGGACAACGCAGACAAATGCAACCGCAAAGTTCTTCAGGTTCTGGGGTGATAATTTCGGCTGATGGATATATTGTAACCAATAATCACGTAATAGATGGTGCCGAAGAAGTAGAAGTAACCTTCACTAACAAAAGATCTGTTTCTGCAAAAGTAGTTGGTAAGGATGCCTCTTTTGATTTGGCTGTATTAAAAGTGGAGGATAAAAATCTACCACATCTATCCTACGGAAATTCTGACAACGTTAAACTCGGCGAGTGGGTGTTAGCAGTGGGTTATCCACTGAACTTAGAAACGACAGTTACAGCAGGAATCGTGAGTGCTAAATATCGAAATATTGGAATCAACCAACGAAATAATAATGCAGGAGCAATTGAAAGTTTTATTCAAACTGATGCCGCTGTAAACCCTGGAAATTCTGGAGGAGCACTGGTAAATGCCCGCGGCGAACTGATTGGAATCAATACGGCCATTGCATCTCCGACCGGAAGTTATGCCGGATATTCTTATGCGATACCTGCCAACTTAGTAAAAAAAGTAGTGGGAGATATGGTAGAGTTTGGTAATGTACAACGCGCATACTTAGGCGTAAGTTTTATAGAAAGTAAAACAGCCTCGAAAGAAGCTAGAGAAAAATATAACTTAGATAATATCCAAGGGGTGGCCGTAGGTGCGGTATTAGACGGAAGCGGTGCAAAAAAGGCAGGCATCAAAGAAGGTGATGTTATAAAAAGTATAAATGGAAAATCGATCAACACGGGAACGCAACTTCAAGAACGCATTGCTAGTAAACGCCCTGGTGAGAAAGTATCGCTTCTCTTAGAAAGAAACGGAAGAACAATTACTAAAACTGTTACCCTAAAAAATAATTTAGGCAACACGGAAGTAGTGAAAAAACCTGCAAATGCTAACTCAGAATCTTTAGGAGCTACATTCCGAGATGTAAGCCCAGCAGAGGCAAGAAGGTTTAAAAGTAAGGGTGTGGTAGTTTCGGATCTTAAAAGAGGAATCCTAGCTTACTCTAGAATTAAGAAAGGATTTATTATTACAAGTGTAAATGACCAAGAAATTGAAAACGTGGTGCAACTACAGAAAATTTTTAGTTCAGGCGCTAAAACATTTCAAATTGGAGGTTTCTATCCAGGCTCCAATGGAAATTATTTTTATAGTTTTCAAATGCCGTAATTAATACTTAGATATTGAAAAGGGGAGCTCGCTTTGAGTTCCCCTTTTTTTGATTCCGATAATTAGATATAATCCTACAATACTAGTTTTAACATAGTGACTTCTTGCATTATAATTGTACCCCAACAGTTTGTAAATTTCTAAAAAAGATATAAGGTCTGTTATACTAGTATAGACAACTTAAATTAAGTCACCACTCTACAACTATCAACTCTCTGCTAATAAGTGGCACGTCTCTTGACCTATATAATACTGCTACTCAAGTGAGAGGATAACAACTGATTTTACTGACAAAAAGATACTACAATATGAGTTTAGACCGACAATATTTCGCAAATCAAGCAGAGGACATGGAAGTTATGCCAATAGTGCCGCTTACCGAAGAAGAGCTAAGTGATGAAGAGAAAAAAAATCTTCCCACTGAAGACTTAACCATTCTGACACTTCGAAATATGGTTTTATTCCCGAATGTAGTAATTCCGATCACAGTTTCTCGTGATAAATCGATTGACGCTGTAAAATTTGCTGATAAGAATGGTAAGTTTATTGGTGTCCTCGCTCAAACAGATGACAAAGTAGAAGAACCCACGGGCGCTGATTTATTTACCAAAGGTACCTTGGCGCAAATAATCAAGACCATCAAAATGCCTGATGATAGCATTACAATTTTTATAAGAGGTCAGGTCCGCTTTGAAGTCGAACAGTTTTCTCAAGAAGATCCTTTTTTTAAAGCTAATGTAAAATACTTAGTTGATAAAATGCCCAAGCCCAATAAGGAATTTAAAGCCATGACAGACAGCGTGCGCGACATGGCGGAGCAAATCATGCAAAAGTCTCAGAATGTGCCGCCTGAAGCAGGTATTATTCTCAAGAATATCGAGAATGTAGCTTTCTTAAATCATTTCATTTCTTCCAATTTAAATAGTTCCTTGCTTGAAAAACAAGAAATGCTTGAAATGGATGATTTTCAAAAGCGAACAGAAATGCTTTTACAATTGCTACAAGTAGAGCTTCATCACGTTGAACTAAAAAATAAAATTACCAATCGCACCAAGCAGGATATTGACAAGCAGCAGAGAGAGTATTTTTTGCAACAGCAAATGAAATCCATCAAAGAAGAGCTTGGCGGTGATAGCAATGATAGAGAAATTAAGGATTTAGTGCTACGTGCAGAAAAAGTAAAGCTCAGTAAAACGGCTAAGGAGCTTTTTGATAAAAGTATTCAAAAACTTGAGCGAATGCATCCGACTACACCGGATTACTCCATAACCTATAATCATTTAGACCTTATTTTAGATTTACCATGGGATACCTACACCACCGATACCTACGATATTCCCAAAGCTAGAAAAATACTAGACGGCGATCATTATGGGATGCATAAAATCAAGGATCGACTGCTGGAATATTTAGCAGTATTAAAATTAAAGGGAGATATGAAATCTCCTATCCTATGTTTTGTTGGCCCTCCAGGGATTGGTAAAACTTCTTTGGGTAAGAGTATAGCACATGCCATAAACAGAAAGTATACGAGATTAAGCATGGGTGGAATGCACGATGAGAGCGAATTGCGCGGTCATCGCAAAACCTATATTGGTGCTATGCCTGGTCGTTTGATTCAATCGCTAAGAAAAGTTAAAACGTCTAATCCTGTGTTTATATTAGATGAAATTGATAAAATAGGCAAAGACTTTAGAGGCGACCCTAGTTCGGCTCTTCTTGAGGTATTGGATCCCGAACAAAATCATACGTTCTATGATAATTATTTAGAACTAGAATATGATCTAAGCAAGGTTCTCTTTATTGCCACCGCCAACAGTCTGAATGATATTCAACCAGCTTTAAGAGATCGGTTAGAGATTATTCATTTGAATGGATATGCTGTAGAGGAAAAAATAGAAATCGCCAAGAAACATTTGATACCGAAACAAAAAGGAGCCCATGGTTTAAAAAATCATAAAATCACCATGGGTAACCCAAGTATTCGAAAAATAATTGAAGATTATAGTCGAGAAAGTGGAGTACGCGAGTTGGATAGGCAAATAGCTTCTGTAATGCGCAATATTGCTATGCAAGTAGCAACTCACCCGAGAAAAAAAGAATTTAAACTTACACCCGAAGATATTGTAGAAATCTTAGGCAAAGCGAAGTATAATATAGAGCTGTATAAAAAAGATAACCCGGCAGGCGTAGCGGTTGGCTTAGCTTGGACCTACGTTGGTGGTGATATTCTTTTTATAGAAACCGCCATGAGCAAAGGAAAAGCTGGGCTTACTCTTACAGGAAACTTAGGCTCGGTAATGAAAGAAAGCGCAATGACTGCACTTACCTTTTTAAAATCAAATGCTGAAAAATACAAAATTAAACAAGAACTGTTAGAGCATAATCATTTTCATATACACGTGCCAGAGGGCGCTACCCCTAAAGATGGCCCTAGTGCGGGAGTAACCATGTTGACGTCTTTATATTCAACAATAACAGGTAAAAAAGTAAAAAAGAATCTAGCTATGAGTGGCGAAATCACTTTACGCGGTCAAGTTCTTCCCGTGGGTGGCATCAAGGAAAAAATATTGGCGGCCAAGCGTGCGGGTATCAAAGAAATTATTCTATGTAAGGACAACGAAAAGGATATTCTTGAAATTCCACAAGAGTTCATACGTGGACTTACGTTTCATTTTGTAGATAAGATGGAAGAGGTTCTTGATATAGCAATTTAGTTCTAACGACTATTAAAAAGATTCGTAATATAAAAAAAGCGGCGATTCCTTTGGGAATCGCCGCTTTGCTTTCATCAATAATTAGTTTTATCGCTTCACTATCTTAGTGGTTACAAGTCCATTCTTAGACGAAACTGATATCATATATACTCCTTTCGAAAGGTATGATACATCTAGATCAATTTCATTTTCACCTGCATTTAATTGAACAACCGATGATTTGATTACCCTGCCAGTTAAACTAATGACGCTTACAATCCCTTCTCCAGCCAGTGATCCTTCATACTTAATATGAGCTTGATTGTTTACAGGGTTTGGATACACATTTAGGTTGTTTACTTTTTTCGTAACATCCGTTGTAGAAGTAGGCCAGTTAATCAAGCTTGCCAATGTAGTTGACATAAAGGTTCCTCTGCCATAAGTTCCCGTATAAATTACATCTCCATTATATGTTTGTCCGTTTCTTCGTAAGGTTGGTTTTATAACTACCTCCAAAACTGCCGCTCTTGGGTGCCACTTATCTACGGCACCACCAATATTGTTTAACTCTGTCCAGGAGGCACCACCATCGTCAGTACCCCAAAGTCCCAAGTCCGTTCCAACAAGATAACTATTAGCTTGGCTAAGCAAAGCAATTGAATAAACTGGCATAGCAGGTAATCTACCTGAACCATTCCCTTGGATAGAAGTTATAGTAGGGACTGAGTCTAAAGCATTGAGCGATCGATATACGTGATTTGCCACACCGTATCCAGGCACAGTAATCAATAGTTCACTACCATCTTCATTACACTGAACGTCCGTAATATGACCAGACCATGGTCCTGAAATAGGTGTTACTACAAATGAGCTATCCATATCAAAACCGTTTAATAATAAATTTGTGGTGGTATCATTATATTCATATTTCGTGTCGAACAAGTCAATTCCAGTAATCCGTACTAACTGACCAGTGCCTGACCCTGCAAACACTACTTTGCCATCCTCACTAGCAGCAACCGTAGTAAAACCATCACTTCTGTTTCCATTAGGATTTCCTAAGCGGTACATTGGAAACCAAACTGTAGGTGAGTTATCGACTGCATTTTGAGAAAACCATAAGGTATTAGTTAACCCAATAAATAAAACCGACTTAGTCGCTGTTCCTGTGCTTTTCTCAAAAAGTTCAGTGGGTGCTATCCAGTTTGAACCTTCATCAGGACGTCCATCCACATTATTCTCGGGTAGGTTATCAATATTTTTATCAAAAGTTGAGCGGAAAGAAGAAGGGCTTCCTCCGTCCGAAGTATTCTGTAATACTCCATACTGCAAAGTCCCAAAAAAATAATCCGGATCAATATCGCTAGCCGCTCCTCGCATTCCATCACCTCCCATAGCATCAATACTATTGTTTGGCGAGTTAGCCAATTGACCATTAATAATATTGGTACCATTATCCTGTGTACCAAAAATTATCTGACCAAGGTAATTAGCGGCTACACCGTAGCATTGTGCAGTAGAATAATTTTTATTCTTCTCAATGAAATAAGGTTGTGGTATAGTACAATCTGCAGTTCTAAAAAATCCACCGTCCGTAATCATATACATTTCGTCGGGATTGGAAGGGTTAAACATCACCCCATGCATATCAGCGTGAACGTAAGTACCGGATGCTACCGAATTAGTTGTTTTTCTCCAGAATGCGATGGCATCCCAAGTATTTGGGTTTGGAGTGAAACGATAAAGATCTAATTGTCCACCTACGAAAATCATGTCGGCATTTGTTGGGTGCACACCTAATGCAATATTATATCCTCCTTGACTTCCTAACGGATTCCAGGCTTGTGAACCACCTTTACGCAACGTTATCCAATTTTGTCCTTTATTCTTTGATTCATAAACACCTTCCGTTTGACCTCCTGCACTTATAACACAGTACATTCTATTTTCATCACTCGGAGCGATGGACACCTCAATGCGATTAATTCCAGATACCAATCCTGGCAAACCTCTTGAAGTGTTGTTGATGTTCAAGTCAAATGTTGCACCTCCGTCTTCAGAAACATGCATCTGCGTACTACCTGAAGCAAGAATTACATTACCATTCGCAGAAATATCAACATCCAAAATAGGCGAGCTTGGATTAAAAGCTTTCGACCAAGAGGCTCCACCATCTGTAGATTCATACAATCCTCTATTAATACCTGCAAAAATATGATTGGCGTCATTAGGGTCAGTAACAATGCGGTTCACATAAGTCCAAGTCCCGTTATCATCATCAAATGCTGGACGAGTTGCTGTTAGATTGACAGCAGAAACTCCTCTGTCAGTTGACTTGTAAATTCCATTCCCAGGAATACCGCGACTAAATCCTGTACCACTGATATTCGCAAAGCTTTCACCAGTACCAAAATAAACATCTCCGTTAGCTGCCTGAGCAATTGTTGTTACACTTAAACGAATAGTAGAATCGTACCCTGCCATCTGTGTCCAAGTGTTACCACGGTCAGTAGAGGTCCAAAAACCACCGCTTACTTGACCCATGTAAATTCTGTTAGGATCATCTTTGTCAACCAAAAGCGCTCTTGTGCGACCACCAATATCATCTGGCCCACGTTCTTCCCACTCTAAATTTGGCAAAGCAGTTGTTTTAAAAGTACTAGTACTTTTCTGCTGTATTTCTATTGCAACATTTTTCATGTCTTTTAGACTTACTTTGCCTGTGATAGGATTTTTTCTCATTTCAAAGAAAAAATCACTACTACCTTTCGTTCCAGCTACCTCTCTTTTCGACTTTTCGGCCTTGGCTTTTGCATAAAACTTATTTTCACGCTGCTCGGTCGAAAGTGTTAATGCAACGGCAAGTACTAATACAGCTGCAAGCGTTGATAATACAATTGATTTCATATTTTATTCCTATTTTTTTTAACATAGCTAAATTAACATATAAAACTCAGTTCACGAAAAATAAGTCTATCATGTTTGGGTAAAATTTAATTGACTGGATATTGTGTATTACAAATTAATCCTTTTAAATTTGGATTAGAAAACGCAACGTGATGAGTGAGTATAACAATGAAAACATTTTTAGTAAACGCTTAAGAGCTGGCAAACGTAGAACCTATTTCTTTGATGTTCGAACTACGAAAAACAATGATTATTTCGTAACCTTAACTGAAAGTAAGAAGCGATATGACGGCGATGGATACGATCGGCACAAAATCTTTTTGTACAAAGAAGACTTTAATAAATTTGTGGATGCATTGAATGAAACAATTAATCACGTAAAAACTGAGCTCATGCCCGATTTCGATTTTGACGCTTTCAGTCACGATGATGAAGAAGGACAATCACAACCTGTTGCTGAAAGTGCTCCTCCAACAGAATCTCAGCATTCCGAACCAGAACCGACTTATATAGAAAAAATTGAGGCTAGCCATGACGTAGCAGAGGAGCTTGATATTCCTAATACGCAAGATGCCGGATTAACCAATAAAACCAATAAAGAAGAAAGCGATAATCCCTCAGCCAACGATGAGGCGCAGACTTGGTAAAACCTATATTCTTTAGTTCTTAACTACCTTGCTACTGCTTTTTTACATTTAAAGGTTACCTTCGGCCTTTATATTTACTATGCAGAAAAACATACGCAACTTTTGCATCATTGCACATATTGATCATGGTAAAAGTACCTTGGCAGACCGCTTATTAGAGCATACTCAAAGTGTAGGCGAACGTGATATGAAAAATCAATTGCTTGATGATATGGATCTTGAGCGAGAGAAAGGGATAACCATTAAAAGTCACGCTATTCAAATTGATTATGAACGGGAGGGTGTAATGTATACCCTCAATCTTATTGATACACCGGGTCACGTTGATTTTAGCTATGAAGTGAGTCGAGCATTAGCCGCTTGTGAAGGAGCACTGCTGCTAGTGGATGCTGCACAAGGAATCCAAGCGCAAACTATAAGCAATCTATACTTAGCTATTGAAAATGATCTAGAAATTATTCCTGTCATCAATAAAATTGACATGGAAGGCGCCATGGTAGAAGAAGTACAGGACCAAATTGTAGATTTAATTGGCGGAAAAAAAGAAGATATTTTACTCGCCAGTGCTAAAAACGGCATAGGAATCGATGAAATTTTAGAGGCTATTATTCATAAAATCCCTGCACCAAACGGTGACGAAAAAGAGGCTTTACAAGCTTTGATTTTTGACAGTGTATTTAATAGCTTCAGAGGTATCATCATTTATTATAGAATCTTTAGAGGTTCGATTAAAAAAGGTCAAAAAATTAAATTTTTAAACCTAGATAGCGACTATTTTGCCGATGAAATCGGAGTATTAAAATTTAAGCCCGAACCCAAGCAAGAACTCAAGGCTGGCGACGTGGGCTATATTATTACCGGTATTAAAAATGCAAAAGAGGTAAAAGTAGGTGATACCATAACCGATGCAGCAAAACCTACAACACAAGCGGTGAGAGGATACGAAGAAGTAAAACCAATGGTTTTTGCAGGAATATTCCCTGTCAATACAGATGACTTTGAAGAACTTCGCGAATGTATGGAAAAACTTCAGCTCAATGATGCCTCTCTGACTTTTGAGCTAGAAACCTCCCAAGCACTTGGTTTTGGGTTTCGTTGTGGATTCTTAGGCTTGCTACACATGGAAATCATCCAAGAGCGTTTGGAACGTGAGTACAATCAGATGGTAATTACCACGGTGCCCAACGTAAGTTTTATAGCGCACACATCTAAAGATGAAATCATAACGGTTAACAACCCCTCTGAAATGCCAGAAACCAACATTATAAATAGCATAGAGGAGCCGTTTATTAAAGGTCAGATTATAACAAAACCAGAGTATATCGGTAATATCATGAACCTTTGTATTGGGAAACGCGGCATTATTCTTCATCAAAACTACATTACCGAAAGTCGTGTTGAACTTGAGTTTGAGCTTCCGTTGACTGAAATCGTCTTTGATTTTTATGATAAACTAAAAAGTCAAACGCGCGGATATGCCTCATTTGATTATACGCCTATCGGCTATCGTGAAAGTGATATTATTAAAATGGATATTTTACTGAATAGCGAAAAAGTAGATGCCCTCAGTGCCTTAATCCACAGAGACCGTGCACAAGACTTTGGGCGCAAACTTTGTGAAAAACTAAAAGAATTGCTACCAAGACAACAATTTTTAATCGCCATTCAAGCGGCTGTTGGTGCTAAAATAATAGCGCGAGCCAATATTTCTGCCATGCGAAAAGATGTAACGGCAAAATGTTATGGTGGAGACATTTCACGTAAACGTAAATTACTCGAAAAGCAGAAAGAAGGTAAAAAGAGAATGCGTCAAATCGGAAATGTGGAAATCCCACAAGAGGCTTTCCTAGCGGTGCTGAAGCTAGATGATTAAATTTTGTCAATATTAAATAGTTGTCAATAACAAATGTGATTTGCTTAGTAGCGAAAGAATTTCGATATTTGTAGACTAATAAAAGAATATTATGAAAAAAATGAAAATGTATTTAATGACGGCAATACTAGGTGTTGCTTCATTGTCAATGGTATTTACCTCTTGTAACACTGATGAATGTAAGGATGTAGTTTGCCAAAACGGTGGTCTTTGTCAGGATTCTGATGGTAGTTGTGAGTGTCCGGTAGGGTTTGAAGGTACAAACTGTGAGACTTATTCTAAAGTTAAATTTTTGGGAGATTACAAAGGAGATGGAATCGATACTGATAATGACACCTATACTGGTTGGACGATTAGAATAATCGATGCAGATGCAACAAGTACGACTGCAGTAAACGTAGCATTATTAGATGATAACAACGCGCAACAGGAAAGCTTTACAGGGTCTATGAGTGCTACAGGTGTTTTAACTTTAGATGATAAAACAGCAGCTACATACACAACTGATTTAGGTTCTGGAACGGTTACAGAAGGTGTATCAATGAATCTAACTGTTCGTTACAACCCATTAGCTGGTTCTCCCTACACAATTACGTTTAGCAATATGGTTAAACAATAAGAAATCTTAAAATATAGAAAACGGGTGGGGTGTTCTAAGAACACCCCATTTTTTTTTAACATTGCATCTTAAGAGATTTTTAGAACCCTAACAAATCTATCTTTCGATGCCTGATATAATATTTTCAACGAAAGGAGATTCGGATGCCTTTGGGATTAATAAAAGAATGCTTTTTAAAGCTGCCATAAATTCTTTTGAAAGCCGAAGAGAACTATTCAGCTGTTGCAAAAAATACTCCTCGGATTTGTAACACTTATAGAACCTCCATTTCGTTAGAATTCTTATTACAGTCTATGATAAGTATTTCTGATTGATTAATCAAACTTAGACTAGAAAATACTCAATAGACCCAAATAGAAAAGAGAGACTTAGTGGGTTTACTTAAAATTTAATACGTGTCGCAAATTTTCTATTGGAAACAAAAAAAGAAGGTTAAGACCTTCTTTTTTATAATGGGTTAAAAAACTAAACTACTTATCAGCTTTACTTTTAAGACCACCTCCGCCTTCTACTGTGTTTTTATTATTTGCTTTACTCTTATCAGAAGCCGCCTTGAGACCACCTCCACCTTCTACAGTATTTTTATTCTTAGCTTTGCTTTGATCGGAACTCCCCTTTAAGCCACCTTTAGTTTGTTTAACAGGCTCGGCCACTTTTTTAGCAGGAGTCTTAGCGACAGCTTTTTTCTTAGCTGCTGGTCTGGATGGTGTAGCGGGAGCCGCTTTCCTTGGCGCGGGAGCCGGTGCAGCCGCAGCGGGTTGATTAGCTGAAGCCATTATAATTTTATCCGCTTCCATATTAGCAGCAGCTAATAGATCAG
>ENA-ORXR01000418-ORXR01000418.1-marine-metagenome-genome-assembly--contig:-NODE-418-length-58974-cov-20.161078_pt1 | contig 58974 bp, 36 predicted proteins | sample MGYA00237866_ERZ511479 | MGnify/ENA metagenome assembly ERZ511479 | reverse complement strand
TTCCGTGTATATTGAACATGACCGGGCGTATCGGCGATGACGAATTTACGCTTGTCCGTAGAGAAAAAGCGGTAGGCCACATCAATGGTAATGCCTTGTTCACGTTCAGCGGCGAGCCCGTCCACGAGGAGGGCCAGATCAGGTTTTTCGCCCTGCGTGCCCGAGGCTTTTGAATCGCGTTCAATCGCCGCCATCTGATCTTCATAGATCAGTTTTGAGTCATAAAGCAGACGGCCAATGAGTGTCGATTTACCGTCATCAACGGAGCCGCAGGTGAAAACGCGCAGGAAGCTCTTTTTCTCTTGAGCGTCCAAATAGGCTTTGATGTCTTTTGCGATTAAGGGGTCATGGTGAGCCATTAGAAGTACCCTTCCTCTTTTTTCTTCTCCATGGACTGACCTGCGTCGGAGTCGATGACCCGGCCCTGACGTTCTGATCCTGTCGCCAGGAGTATTTCTTGAATAACGTCTTGCAGCGTTGTCGCCTCAGACTCGACCGCGCCCGTTAGCGGGTAACAGCCCAGCGTCCGGAAACGGACGGATTTCATCATCGGCGTTTCGCCTTCGTTGAGCGGCATGCGGTCATCATCGACCATGATCAGTCCGCCGTCGCGCTCGACGACAGGACGTTCAGCCGACAGATAAAGTCCAGGAATTTGGATGTTTTCGCGGTAAATATACTGCCAGATATCTAGCTCGGTCCAATTGGAGATTGGAAAGACGCGCATGCTTTCGCCTTTTTGAACACGGGCATTATATATGTCCCAAAGTTCCGGGCGTTGGTTCTTCGCGTCCCAACGGTGATGTTCGTTTCGAAAGCTAAAGATACGCTCTTTCGCGCGAGACTTTTCTTCGTCGCGGCGTGCGCCGCCAAAGGCTGCATCAAATTTTCCGGCATCCAGCGCCTGCTTCAGGCCTTGCGTCTTGGTGATATCCGTATGGACAGCGGATCCATGCGAGAATGGCCCGACATTTTGCTCAATCGCATCCGGATTGATATGGGTGATTAGCTCCATGCCCGCCTCTTTGGCGCGGCGGTCGCGAAATTCGTACATTTCTTTGAATTTCCACTGCGTATCGACGTGCAATAGAGGGAAGGGCGGAGGCGACGGGTAAAACGCCTTAATCGCGAGCTCGAGCATAACCGAGCTGTCTTTACCGACAGAATATAACATGACCGGATTTTCGCACTGCGCGACGACTTCGCGCATGATGTGAATACTTTCGGCCTCTAATCGGTCCAAATGCGTCAGGCGCTGACCCGAAGGTCCCGCCGCGTCGCGCTCAAGCGTGTCTAATGCTGCCATAGCCTTTTCCTGTGTTCTCGGAGTGAGTTGCCCGCCATCACGCAACCGTTTCAGCGTTTTGCCGTCATTAAAGACTTTGCGGGCAATGGTGGACTCGGATTGACCGACGTCTGCCGCAAATTTTTCGATACGTGTGATGATATCTCGGGTCATTGTGGGATATTTCCCACGATTTATAAAAAGAGTCAAGCCTCTCTATAATCGCCCCAAGTTAGCTGGCTTTTTGTGTCTCGTTTTCTGAATCATACGCGCGGCGGATGATCTCGATGCGATGTTTATGTTTCGCGCCCCAACTGAGCATGTTTTGTAGGGGTTCAATATAAGACTCGCCCAAGGGGGTTAGGGCATAATCTACGCGGGGCGGAACACCGCCTTGCGTTTCGCGGGTGATGAGCCCGTCCCGTTCCAGCTCGCGCAGGGTTTGCGATAGCATGCGCTGCGAGATATCAGGGATAGCGCCGCGAAGCTCTGAAAAACGGTGCGTGCCAAAAGAAAGATGGCAGAGGATCAAGCTGGGCCATTTCCGACCGAGCAATCCCAATATCCCGCGCACAGGACACCTTTCTTGGTCATAGAATATCTCCGGGGCCTTTCCGGGAAAAGGATAGCGTTTTGATTTTGAGCCCATGAATGAGTGCCTTCGTTCGAAGCAATAGCATTAGTATAAAAATGTAACTCGGTAGTTAAGACGGGCGAAAAGACTGCAAGGCGGTATGGCTAAGAGTAAGCAATTTGTAATCGCCGTGCCCGACATTGACCCTATTATCGTAAGCTATGTGAGCTTCGAAATGAGACTGTAAAACCGTCCCCAAAAGTAGAAACTTGGAAAATATTTTACAATTTATAGTTAAATTTTTCCCTTTTGTGATTAACCATAAACACGTAAATAAGCGTTTTTTTTCAACTACTTATGAGGGCGTTAATCATAAAGGTTAAGCGACCTGAACCCAACCTCACCGGTTAGCTTTTCACTAACCATAATGATATCGCCTGATTAACCAGTGATTCATAGATGCAGGTTGAACGTGTTGGCTCAAATAGAGTCAGGATGGGTCTCATGACCGGTTTATTCAAAAAAATCATTGCTAAAACGAAACGCTATATTGGCGGGACGGTCAAAGCGTCCGCCGCGGCGGGCCTGCTTTTGGCGGGCGCGGCCGCTGCCCCAACGGCCTGGGCAACGACGTTCACGGAAACGGTTCCAAATGGGAACGGACCTATCCCAAACACCTATCCTCCCGTGGGCGGCACGATGTTTGTGTTGGTTGGCGCGAATGGGAACCTATATTATCAGTTCGTCAATCCATCGACTCAGTTTGAAGGTTTTGCCGGAACAGGCACGCCAGTCGCGTTTCAAGGCATACCGACATTCCAGCTCGGACCGACGCAGGCGCTGAACTGCGGAACAGTCTCATGTACAGACTATTTCGGCGGCTCTATTGTAGAGGGTTATGCACGGCTGACCGTGAGGGACGCCGACGCCTGTGATGCGAGCACGGGATCTTCCGGCAGTAGTGATAATTTTGACTATCAAGATGTATTCTTTGAAGTGAACGGCATTCAAGTCTCCAGCCTATCTGATCTTGCCCCAAATTCTGTCGAGCGAACAAACTTTGCTGGCACGACAACGGTAGGGACTGAAAATTGTTTCCGTAATCAGGGTAGCGCTGAGACGAGCACGTCTTGGTTTGATCTTCCCGGTGCATTATTGACCGATATTTTGGCAACGGGCGGCACGACACCGTTCATTACCGATTTGGACACCGGCTCTAACACAACTCGAGGAGACAACTTTTGGTATTTCAAGGATGGTAATGATGCTACAGGTACGCCGGAGGTTGCGCCTGGTATCACGATTGAAAAAACGGCGGACCGTACAAATTACGCGGCTGTCGGCGACGTCATCAATTATTCCTTCCTTGTTACAAATATCGGCTCGGTGCAGTTAAATGACATCGTGGTCGATGACTCTTTCATCACCGGTGCAGTGTCCTGCCCCTTAACATCGCTCGCCACAGGCGAGGATATGACCTGTACAGGAGAGCATATTGTCACTCAGGCCAATATCGACGATGATGATGTATTTGTGAACACTGCCGAAGTGACAGCCAACCCGTCAGAAGGCCAACTCGGTAATGTCTCCGGCACGCTTTCAATTCCCGGACCCGATGCCGATAATTCAATGACACTAACAAAAACAGCCGACAAAACGACGGATGTCCAAGCGGGCGACACGATTACCTATACATATGTCGCGACGAACACCGGCAACATCACTTTAGATGATGTGACAGTTACTGATATGCACGGAGGATCAGGAACATTATCTGCGGTGACACCTGCTCCAGTGACCCTCGCGCCAGGCGCCAGTCAAAGTTTCACGGCAACATATGTCGTGACCCAAGCAGATTATGACGTTGGCGCTGATATTCTCAATACAGCGACGGCCACCTCCACACCCAAGCGGGGAACGATCACGGATCCGACTGCCGATGAGTCCATTGCAATGGGCGTTCCAACACCAGAAGCGGTTTTCTCTAAACTTGCGAGCCCCGATTCAGGTCTAAGTGAAGGCGACACGGTTACTTATACTTACACCGTCGAGAATACAGGGGACGTAACCCTGACCAACACCTCTGTTTCGGATGTGCACTCCGGATCAGGCACGCTTTCCTCCATTACCCCTTCAGGCGTGGATCTTGCGCCGGGCGCGAGCCAAGATTTCACGGCAACCTACATCATTACCCAAGCAGATTTCGATGCCGGTGTTGATATCGCCAACACGGCAACGCTGAACACAACGCCTGCAGGCGGCACTTTACCGCCAACAACAGCGGATGAGACAGTTGCGCTCGTTGCCCCATCCCCCGCAGCGACAATGACGAAAACCGCCAGCGACGATACGGATGTGACGGCCGGCCAAACCATCACATATGACTATGTGGTCACTAATACAGGCGATGTAACGCTAACGGATGTCTCCGTCTCGGATTCGCATTCCGGTTCCGGCTCGCTATCCGCAATTACGCCCGCAACCGTTGACCTTGCGCCGGGCGATAGCCAGACTTTCACAGCCACTTATACTGTCACCCAAGCAGATATCGACGCGGGCGTTCCTATTACAAACACAGCGACTTTAGCTGCGACACCTAGCGGCGGTACCCTTCCGCCCGTAACTGCAGACGAATCTATTGCGCCAGTTGCCCCTGCGCCTGCGATGACATTAGCCAAAACTGCCTCAGACACGACAGATGTCGCAGCTGGCGATGTGATTACTTATTCTTATCTTGCGACGAACACAGGCAATGTCAGCATGACAGCTGTCAGCATTTCAGACAGTCATTCCGGCACAGGCACCTTGTCAGTAATCACGCCTGCCAGCGTTGATCTCGCGCCGGGCGACAGCCAGACATTCACGGCGACCTATACTGTCACGCAAGCAGATTTGGATGCCGGATCGGATATTACGAACATCGCGACAGTGAACGGAACGCCGGAGGGCGGGACCTACACGCCGGTTACAGATGATGAGACCGTCAGTCCTGCTACACCTTCTCCTGCGCTTTCTATCGAAAAAACAGCAGACGTTTCATCCGGCCTTAGTGTCGGCGATCTTGTGACCTACACTTATGCCGTCCAAAACACAGGTAACGTGACCATGAATGCCGTGAGTGTTTCAGATGTACATCAAGGCTCGGGAACGCTCTCTGCAATCACACCGGCGAGTGTTAACCTTGCGCCGGGCGATACGCAGGATTTCACGTCTACCTATACCGTCACACAAAATGACATTGATGCAGGCACAGCTATCACAAATGATGCAACGGCAAATGGAACGCCCGTCGCAGGTAATTATATTCCGGTTTCAGACTCGGAATCCGTCTTGCCGAACCCGCCGAACCCCGCGATTGATCTCTTTAAAGTCGCAGATGTAACGACGGACCTAAAACTAGGCGACGTTGTTACCTATACGTACACAGCATTGAACACGGGAAGCGTGACATTGACGGATGTCAGCATTTCAGATGCGCATTCGGGTGCGGGCACATTATCTGCGGTAACGCCGGCCAATGTCGCAACTCTTGCCATTGGCGACAGCGCAGACTTCACGGCCACTTACACAGTGACGCAAGACGATATTGACGCCGGAACGCCGATTACAAATACAGCGACAGCGGCGGCAACACCTGCCAGCGGAACCTATGTTCCCGCAACGGCAGATGAGACCGTTGTAACGGAGACTTTTGCGCCGGAATTAGACGTTGTGAAAACTGCGGATGTGACGTCAGACCTCGCGCTTGGCGATGTCGTCACTTATACTTATGCGGTCACCAATACGGGTAATGTCACGATCAATAATGTTAGTGTGACGGATAGCCATTCCGGTGCGGGACCACTCGGGGCGATTACGCCCGCCAATGTCACAACACTTGCTGTCGGCGATAGCGTGGATTTCACGGCGTCCTATACAATTACACAAGCCGATTTGGATGCAGGCGGGACGATTACAAACACGGCGACTGCGGACGGCACGCCGACGGGCGGCACTTTGGTTCCGGCTACCGGGGACGAGACAGTTACACCTGAAGGTCCTGCTCCAGAGGCTGATTTCACTAAGGTTGCCGATATAACAACGAACCTGATGGTCGGCGATATCGTGACCTATACATATAGCGTCACCAACACCGGTAATGTAAGCCTCTCAAATATTTCCGTGTCAGATGCCCATGCGGGCGCAGGCACATTATCCGCGATTACGCCCGCCAATGTTGCGACTCTTGCGGTTGGCGATAGCGTCAATTTCACCGCCACTTATGCCGTGACCCAAGCCGATATTGATGCCGGAACGGCCATCACGAATATTGCGAGCTTGAGCGCGACGCCTGCCGGCGGGACGTTCCCGCCGACCACGGCAGATGAGTCTGTAGACCCCGAGGGACCTGCGCCAGAGCTCACGATCGTAAAGCGCGCGCTTGATACTGATTTCGCCGCTGTAGGCGATGTGCTGACCTATGAGTATGATGTCGTGAATATCGGAAATGTGACAATCAATGCCATCGCTGTCAGTGATGACAAAATTGCCTCTGTCTCTTGTCCTACTACGACACTTGCGCCTTTGGAAAATACGACTTGCACAGGGACCTATACCGTCACGCAAGCGGATTTGGATGCCGGCAGCGTCACCAATATCGCATCGGCGGGCGGGACGCCGACAGGTGGAACGCTCACACCGCCAACCGATATGGCGACAGTTGACGGGTCGCAAAACCCGGAATTGACCCTCGCCAAAACAGCTCTCGACAACGATTTTTCCGCTGTTGGCGATACGCTGGATTACGAATTCCTTGTCACCAATACGGGTAATGTTGAAGTTACCTCAATTGTCGTGACCGATGATAAGATCGCCTCTGTCAGCTGTCCCGTTACGACATTGACGCCGACACAGAGCACGACTTGTACAGCGACTTATACCGTCACGCAGGCCGATCTGGACGCGGGTTCAGTGACTAATATTGCGGACGCAAATGGCACGCCGTCCGGCGGAACCTTGGCGCCTGCAGGCGATACGGCAACCGTGGACGGCACGCAAAGCCCGGCTTTGACAACCGTCAAACGCGCAATTGATACTGATTTTACAGCCGTTGGCGATATTCTGACCTATGAATATGATGTCACCAATACCGGCAATGTTTCTATTACTGACCCGATTACCGTATCCGATGATAAGATCGCATCTGTTATCTGTCCTGCGCTTCCGGCCGGGGGTCTTGCGCCCGCGGCAACACTGACCTGTGCGGGCAGCTATAGCGTCACTCAAGATGATCTTGATGCGGGCGGCGTTACAAATATCGCCTCTGCGACGGATGGCACCACGACCTCTCCATCGGATGAGGTCACAGTTAACGGGACACAAACACCGACTTTGACAATTGCTAAAGCCGCGGTCGAGGCCGACTTCGCTGTTGTCGGTGATGTGCTGACCTATGAATATACTGTTGAGAACACAGGTAATGTCCTGATCTCTAATATCGTCGTTTCGGATGACAAGATCGCGTCTGTAAGCTGCGCCGTCTCAACCGTAGGCAATGGGGACGCCAATCTAGACCCAAGTGAGGTCGTGGTTTGTACGGGATCATATGCGGTCACCCAAGCTGATTTGGATGCCGGCTTTGTGACAAATATTGCCTCTGCAACGGGCACGCCGGCTGGCGGCACGCTGACAGATCCGGAGACATCTGAGACGGTGTCTGCTGATCAAATGCCCGCGCTGACGCTTGTAAAAGCTTCCGGAGAGACGGGCTTTGACACTGTCGGCGATATTCTGACCTATACATATACGGTCGAAAATACGGGCAATGTCCTCGTAAGCGCTTTGGATGTTTCCGATGATAAAATTGCAAATGTTGTCTGTGATGTTCCGGCTATCGGAAACAATGACGCCAATCTTGACCCGAATGAGACCGTTATCTGTACGGGTGATTATGCCGTCACCCAGGCTGATCTAGATGCGGGCGACGTAACAAATATTGCGTCGGCGACAGCTACCCCTGCGGGCGGAACGCTGACGCCGCCAACAGATGATCTGACAATCACGGCTGACCAACAGCCATCCATGGAAACCGTGAAAACCGCCACAGATATCAATTTTGAAGTCCCGGGTGATATCACGACCTATGAGTATGTTGTGACCAATACGGGTAACGTCACGCTGACGGACCCCATCACGGTTACAGATAATCTGATTTCTACAGTTACGTGTCCTGCTCTGCCCGCAGGCGGATTGGCCCCTACGGCAAGCCTGACCTGTACAGCTCAATATACAGCGACGCAGGCTGATTTGGATGCGGGCTCTGTGACTAACCTGGCCTCCGCCTCTGACGGAACCACGACATCTCCGACAACCTCAGAAACAATTCCGGCTGATCAAGACCCGGCTCTGTCCATTGTCAAAACGCCATTGTTCTCTGACTTCACCGCTGCCGGCGATGTTGTCACCTATGAATTTGCTGTGACAAATGACGGTAACGTCACTTTGACCGAAGAAATTGATGTCGAAGACGATAAGATCGGTACGATTTCTTGTTTCACAGGCAATCTGACTCCGGGCGCGACCACAACCTGCCAAGCAACCTATACGATTACGCAGGCCGATATGGATGCGGGCAGCGTTACAAACGAAGCCTATGCCGCTTCCGGCAGCCTCGTCTCCGCTCCGGTTGAAGCCACAGTGGACGGCACACAAACGCCGTCCCTTGATTTTGACAAGCGCGCCACAACAGCTGATTTCGATGCGGCCGGCGATGTCATCACTTATGAATTTGATGTTGAAAATACAGGTAATGTCACGCTGACAGGCCTTGTTATCACGGACGATATCATTGCCTCTGTGAGCTGTCCGCAGTCTACACTTGCACCGGCCGCAGCCATGGTGTGTTCGGCCAGCTATACCGTCACCCAGGCTGATGTAGATGCAGGCGAAGTCGTCAATAATGCGTCGGCGTCTGGCACGCCGCCCCCGGGTCTCCCTATTGTTGAAACACCCGACTCAGAAACCGTCGAAAGCGATGCGCTGCCGGGTCTCAGCTTTGAAAAGCGTGCTTTGACTACGGGTTTCGCAGCAGTTGGCGATATTCTGAACTATGAATTTGACGTTGAGAACACGGGCACGATTACGCTTTCCGGCATCGTTATTACGGATGATCTCATTGCCTCTGTCAGCTGTCCGCAAACAACCCTCGCGCCGACCGCGACAATGGTGTGTTCCGCCAGCTATACAGTCACGCAAGCTGACTTGGATGCGGGAGAGGTTATCAATAACGCCTCTGCTGATGCGAATTTACCGAATGGTGACCCAATTCCCACGGCCAATGACACAGTCACCGTTGACGGCATGCCGTCGCCTCAGCTCGATATCGTGAAGACGAGCTTGACTGCAGATTATAGTGCTGTCGGCGATTTGATTGATTTTGAAATTACTGTCACAAATACAGGCAATGTCTCTGTCTCCGGCATTGTTGTGGATGATCCCCTGATTCCAAGCTTGTCTTGCCCATCTTCCGATTTGGCACCGACAGCGAGCTTTACTTGTACAGGCTCTTATGCCGTCACTCAGGCTGATCTTGATGCCGGGCAGGTGGATAACACGGCTACGGTCTCCGGTACGCCAAGCGGGGGAACGCTTCCACCGACAACCGCGTCCGAGACCGTTGATGCGGATGCGAATCCGGCGCTCGATGTCGTAAAAACAGCAACGACCACGAGCTTTGATAGCGTGGGCGATACGATTGATTACACTTATGAGGTGACAAACACAGGTAATGTCACGCTGACAGGAACAATCTCCGTGGTCGATGACAAAATTGCCTCTGTCTCTTGCCCTGTTCCGCCTGCCGGCGGACTTGTCCCGGCATCCTCTCTGACCTGCACGGCTACTTATGTTGTCACCCAGGCTGATATTGATGCGGGCGAAGTAACGAATATTGCCAGCGCAACTGACGGCACAACAACATCACCGGAGGCGACCGAGACTGTGGAAGCGGTTCAAACGCCGTCTCTTGCAATGACAAAAACAGCCTCGCCGCAGAGCTATTCAACGCTCGGCGAGATTGTCACATATAGTTACGTCGTGACCAACACAGGGAATGTGACCCTCACAACGGCCGTGACCATTGCGGATGACCAGATATCTGTGTCTTGTCCGGCTCTTCCAAGTGGCGGCCTCGCACCCAATGCGACACTGACCTGCAGCGCCACAGATATGATCTCTCAGGATGATATTGATAATGGGTCTTTGACGAATACGGCAACGGCCAGCTCCGATGGTACGACCTCCGCTCCTGTTTCCGAAACGGTGACCGCGGATCAACTTCCTGCGCTTAGCATTGAAAAATCTGCAGACCGCGCAGCGTTTGCCACGCTCGGCGAAACTGTGACCTATGAGTATCTCGTCACCAATACGGGTAACATAACTATCACAGACGCAATTACTGTGTCCGATGACAAAATTGCGTCTGTTTCCTGTCAAGCGCTGCCGGGCGGTAGCCTCGCCGTCGGTGCAAGCTTGACATGCACAGGTCTCTACACGGTAACTCAGGCTGATCTGGATGCGGGCGAAGTGACGAATATTGCGTCTGCGAGTTCCGGTTCGACGACCTCTCCGACAGACAGCGTAATTTTGCCGGCGGCGCAAGGTCCGGCTCTTTCTATTGAGAAATCGGCTCTGGACACAAGTTTCGCTATGCCGGGTGATATTCTGTCTTACGAATATGTTGTTCGCAACACGGGTAATGTAACTCTGACGGGCGCGATTTCCGTGAGCGATGATAAAATTGCCTCTGTTTCTTGCCCTGCGATTCCGATGAGCGGCTTTGCGCCGAACGAAGAGGTCACCTGCACGGGCGATTACCTTGTTACGCAGGCTGACATTGATGCGGGCTTTGTGACCAACATCGCGTCAGCCAGTAATGGCGGCACAACGTCTGATCCTGATACGGCCACAGTAAATGGTGACCAGACTCCGGCGCTCTCTCTCGTAAAATCTGCAGACACAAGCACGTTCAATGCGCCGGGCTTGACAATTAATTATGAGTTCGAAGTAACCAACTCAGGCAACATCACCCTCACAGATCCTATTTCTGTATCTGATTCTCGAATTGCATCTGTCACCTGTCCGGCTCTGCCTCCTGCAGGTCTTGTGCCAAACGCTTCTATAACGTGTACGGCGTCGGATACGACAACGCAGGCGGATGTTGATGCAGGTGTCGTTGAAAATATCGCGACAGCCGCGTCCGGTGCAACCACCTCGGACCCAGTCACGCGCCGCGTCTTTGCGACCCGCGTTTCAGAACTTGCGCTTGAGAAGACAGCGACGAGTATTAATTTCCGCTTACCGGGCGATATCGTATCTTATGAGTTTGTTGTCACCAATATAGGCAATGTCACCATAATTGACCCGATTTCGATCAATGATAATTTAATCTCGACAATTGATTGTCCGGCTCTTCCCGCGGGTGGTTTGGCGCCTGAGGCGTCCTTAACTTGTACGGGCGAATACGTCGTTACGCAGGATGATTTGGACATTGGTGTCTTTGTCAATGTTGCAACAGCCACAGATGGCAATGTGACCTCTTCGCCAGATAGCGAGACCACGCCCGCAGATGCTAATCCAGTCGTTGCGCTCGTGAAGTCGTCTACTGACGGATCTTTCTCTGCCGTCGGTGATCTTCTCACATACACATTCGAAATGACCAATACGGGTAATGTTACCCTCACAGGCGACACATCCGTCGTCGATAATAAAATTGGCACATTCGTTTGTTTCACGGGCAATTTTGTTCCCGGCGCAACACAGACGTGCACCGAAACTTATGCTGTGACCCAAGCGGATATTGATGCAGGCTTTGTTACGAATGACGCCTATATCACGCATCCGCGCACGAGCAGCCCGCCTGTTTTTGTAACGATCCCTGCGGACCAAACCCGCGCGCTTGATCTCGTAAAGTCCGCGACGACGACCGACTTTGCGTCTGTTGGCGACACGCTGGACTATAGCTATACTGTTACGAACACGGGTAATGTGACTGTTACGTTGCCAATCGAAATTTCTGATGACCGGATTGCGTCCGTCAGCTGTTCACCATTGCCAGCGGGCGGCCTCCTTCCGGGCGCCAGCTTGGTTTGCACAGGTACAGACACAGTCACGCAGGCTGATATTGACGCCGGTTCTGTCACGAACACAGCCACGGCCAGTGATGGCGAGACGACGTCTGCACCTCAAAGCGAGACCGTAAATGGAACGCAAGCGCCGTCCGTAAATCTTACTAAAACGGCGCAGAGCAGCGATTTTGCGGCGGTCGGCGACACGCTTAGCTATAATTACCTTATCAGCAATACGGGGAACGTGACCCTCACGGCGCCTGTTACAGTTTCTGATGACCGCATTGATCCGGTCACTTGTCCGGCCCTGCCGGCTGGCGGCTTATTGCCGGGGGCGACTTTGCTCTGTACGGCAACGGATATAGTGACACAGGCTGACATTGACGCGGGTCAGGTTACAAATATTGCGACAGCCAGCTCAGGCGGAACGGCGTCCGATCCGGAAAGCGCAACCGTGACAGGGACGCAAACGCCCGCTCTGTCTGTTGTGAAAACGGCTCAAAGTTCAGAATTTGCAGCAGCCGGAGATATTGTCACATATACTTATGATGTGACGAATGCGGGTAATGTCACCCTGACGGCGCCCATCACAGTTGCGGATGATAAAATCGCTAATGTCATTTGTCCGGTCAATCCGGGTCTTGCGCCGACACAGTCTTTAACGTGTAGCGCGGATTACACTGTCACTCAGGCAGATGTCGACGCGGGTTCGGTTACGAACCTTGCGGCGGCCACGGACGGCACAACAACGTCGCCGGAAGTCTCCGAGACTGTTGACGCGGCTCAAGCCCCATCGATCACGCTCGTGAAAACGGCTCTGACGACTGAATATGCGGCTATTGGTGATACACTGGACTACGAATATGTTGTGACCAACTCCGGGAACACGACAATCACCTCTGCGATAACAATCACGGATGATCAGATTGTAACGGTCAATTGCCCGGCTCTGCCTGCCGGTGGATTGCTGCCAAGCAGCAGCCTCACCTGTACGGCTACGGATACCATTACCCAAGCCGATATTGATGCTGGCCAAGTTACCAATGCGGCTTTCGCAACGGACGGTACAACAAACTCTCCTGAGGAGACAGAGACTGTGACCGGCAACCAGGAAGAGGGTCTCGAGATTAATAAAGTTGCTCAGTCCAATGACTTCGCGGCTGTTGGGGATATTCTATCCTATGATTACATCGTGCGGAACACGAGTAACTTTACGCTGACGGATCCGATTGCGGTCTCTGATGATAAAATTGCCAATGTTATCTGTCCGGCAAATACGGGCCTTGTTCCGGGCGCGACATTGACATGCTCTGCAGATTACACCGTGACGCAGGCTGATATTGATGCGGGGAGTGTGACGAATGTCGCCTCCGCCACAGCCGGTGATATTACCTCGCCGACCGATACGGTCGAAATTACAGGCACGCAGGCCCCGTCGCTTTCAATTGGGAAGTCTACGGATGCGGCTGCAATTTCTACGGTCGGCGAAATCGTCACCTATAGCTACCTTGTCACGAACACGGGTAATGTGAGCTTCAACGCAGCGATTACCGTGGATGATGACAAGATTGCCTCAGTGAATTGTCCGGCCCTGCCGGCAGGCGGATTAGCGCCGGCGGCAAGCCTGACGTGTACGGCTGATTATGTTGTCACCCAAGCTGATTTGGATGCAGGCGGCGTCACGAATATCGCCTCTGCAACGGACGGCACGACGACCTCCGATCCTGATAGTGTTACGGTTGATGCGGACGCCGCAGCAGCGCTAAGCGTTGTGAAAACGGCGACGGTTGAGAGTTTCAACATGCCGGGCGATATTCTCAGCTATGAGTATGTTGTCACCAATGAAGGCAATGTCTCATTGATTGAACCCATCACGATTTCGGATGATAAAATTCCATCTGTCACTTGTCCGGCGTTGCCGGCCGGCGGTTTGGCACCAGCCCAAAGCTTGACCTGCCTGGCTGATTATACCGTCACACAAGCGGATGTGGATGCGGGTTCTGTTACCAACCTTGCGAGCGCCGCTTCAGGTGATGTCTCCTCTCCGGAAGTTTCTGAGACGGTAGACGCGTCGGTTGAACCGGAACTGCTCGTCACGAAAACGACAGTCTCCACGCGCCAGCTCTTTGGTCCAATCTATGAAGTTGAATATGATTTGGGGCTTGAGAACCTCGGCAATGTCACACTGACAAATGTTCAGCTCGAAGATGATCTGTCAGCCGCGTTTGTTCCGGCGACACTATTTGACACGCCGGATGTGGTTTCAACGGACTTTGCCGTTGATGGCAATTATGACGGTATTAGCTTGATCGACCTGTTGACAGGCACCGAGAGTTTGGCTGTTGGCCAAAGCGGCTCCTTAACGCTTACGGCGCGCCTCGACATTACGAATGGCGGTCCGGCGCAAGGCAACACCGCTTATGCCGGCTCAGATGAAATCACGACTCCGGTTGCGTCTGATGATCCGAACGTCACGCCCGGCACGCCTGGCGATGTCAATCCTGCGCCTGTTTCTCTGATTGATACGGACGGCGACGGCAGCGCGGATATTCTTGAAAGCCTCACGGCTGACCGCGACGGCGACGGAATCCCTGACTCTGAGGATTACGATCCAACGGGTTACTTCTATTGTGAAGAAAACGGCGCGATCCTTCCGGGCGGAAGCATTTCCGTCTCCGGTCCGGCAGGCTCTAACAGTTCAGTCGGCCTGTCGAATAATATCAATATTGTACAAGACGGCTCCAATGGGTTCTTCCAGTTCTATGTCACTGCGCCGGGTCTTTATACCCTGACACCAACATACCCAACGAGCGGCGAGCCTTCGACAGGTCGCCTACCATCAGCTGATCCGCTCGATGTTTCGACACGCACAGATAATCCTGCGATTTTGGGTTCATCTGAAGTTGGCAATAGCGGCGTGATCGCAGACTTCACGGCAGGCGCAAACTCGCCTTTCTACTTTGAGTTTGATATTGAAGCGGGTGATCCATCTGTCTTTATGAATAATATCCCGCTGCAGTCTTGCGGCACGCCGCAAGTTGACCTTGCGAAAGCCGCCTCCGAAACGATTGATCGTCTGGATGATGGCCGCCAACTTGTGTCCTATGATTTCACCGTGACAAATACGGGCCAGACCAATGTCTCGGATCTAGTCCTGACGGATGATCTCGCCGCTGTCTTTGGCGCCGATAACGTCGAAGTCGCTTCGATTGCGCTTACAAATGCGCCGCAAGGTTTTGCCGGCTCTGCCAATGCAAATTATGACGGCGTAAGCGATGTAAATCTCTTGGCTGGCAACGGCGCTCTTGACGCGGCCGAAAGCCTGACGGTGTCTGTATCCGTGATGGTCAACGCAGAAACGGCTGCTGAATATATCAATAAGGCGAATCTGACGGCTCAAGGTCCGCTAAATACTGGCGCGGCTGAGGATGATGACACAGCTGAAATCACGCTCACGCCATCTGCAAAGGTAGATGAATTGCGCGTGACAAAAACGGCAAGCCCAAGAACCGTGCAGATCGGTGATCCTGTGCTTTACACGATTTCCGTGACCAATGAGGGTACGTCCACGTTGACAGGTGTCGACATTGTTGACCGCTTGCCGGAAGGCTTCGCCTATGTTCCGGGGTCGAGCGCTGTCAGCGACGGCGGTGATAGCGTTCTCATCGAACCAACGGTTCGTGCGCGCGGTGTGTTGAGCTGGGCATTGAGCACCGGAGAAGCTGCTCCATTGGATGCTTTGCAGCCCAATGAGACCGTATCGGTATCACTACGCCTTCTTGCAGGTCCAAATGTGACGTTTGGCGCACATGAAAACCAAGCCTTTGCTGAGAATGTAGCTGAAGGCACGCGCTCGGAAATCGCAACAGCCGTTGTCGATTATATCCCTGAGCCGAGCTTTGACTGCACACCTGTGATTGGCCGAGTCTATGATGATGTGAACGTTAATGGCTATCCTGATGACGGCGAGCCGGGTCTCCCCGGCGTGCGTCTTGTCACAGTGAACGGCGATGTCATCACGACGGATGAATATGGCCGCTACCACATTCCTTGTGCCGCAATTGCGGACGCAGAGACAGGATCTAACTTCCTGCTAAAAACAGATACACGTAGCCTGCCACTCGGTTATGCGCCGACGACAGAGAACCCGCGAGTGGTTCGCGTCACGCGCGGTAAGTTTGTGAAGATGAACTTCGGCGCGGGTTTCCGTACGAAACTGCGCGTTGACTTTACGGCCAATGATTTCAATGCGGATGGAATGGGTATTGCCGTCTCTCGGGTACGGGAACTTCAAGACTTCTTGGCGCTAAACAGTTCTGCTGAACGGGCTGTGCTGGTTTATCATGCTGAAGACGGTATGAGCGTTGATGCGGCGCAGGCGCGCCTGCAAACGGCCCTGGACGCGGTGAAGGATCTCGGCTCGTCTGCGCTAAATGATATCGCGCTCGAAGCCTTATGGGGTAATTATGGCGGCTTCACCGAAGACGACTATCTCCAGTCAATTCCGCAGGCTGCCGGTTACGAGCATAGTGGTTATGCTGCCGGCGAAGTCTTTGGACCTATTATTGACGGCGAAGAGATCAAGGGTAATGGCCGCCGCGGCGGAACCGATCGCCAGGTCTTTGCGGCCAATGATGCCGGTGATGTTGTTATCGTTGACCGCGATGACATCAAGAATTTTGATGAGGAAAATCGTTGGAACAATAACGCAGGTCTGCGCGAAACGCTTGCTGATGGCGAAGGTGATAAGCTGGACGGTGACACGCGCGAAAACCGTGCCTCCTTCTTAGGTCGCCGCGACCGTGATACAGAAGCCGACCAGAGCCCGGCGCCGGGACGTCTGCAACGCTGGCTTGGGTGGGGGAATACCAAATCCGCCTATGTTGACGCGATGGAGATCGAAACGACTGTTGACAGTCTGGAACCTGTTAAGCGCTTAAACGCAGCCGTAGACATTGTTTCAGGTAATGGAGCCCGTCTCTTGAAAGCCGCGACATATTCTAACTATCTTGCCTTTGCAGATGATCTGGAAATCCGCGTCTTTGATGCCCGCCGCTCTGCGCGTGGTGAGCCGCTCTTCGTTATTCCGGTCACAGGAAATACGGCGACAACGGCTCTGCCGGAAGGTCTTCCAAGCCGCCTGCATTATGTCTTGCGCGCAACTGCAAAGGACGGATCATTTGACCAGACAGCGCCTAAGGCTCTGCGCATTGGCGACCCTGAATTTGACCTAACCTATTCAGAGTGGCTCGAGCGCGCTTCCGGCACATATGGCCAAAACACACTGGAGAGTTCCAATGTACGTGTGCGCGGCGGTGCTGTGCGGGTTTATGGCCGGAATGTTCCGGGCAAAACAGCTCTCGTGATGGGCGAGCAGGTCCGTATCGATCCTGATGGACGCTTTGTTGCCGAGCAGCTTTTGCCGGCAGGGAAGCAATCTATCGAGATCAAGGCCGGTCTGCAAACGCTCGTTCGCGCAATTGATGTGAAATCAAGAGACACATTCTACGTGGCTCAGATTGAAGCTACTGTCGGTGAGCGTATCGGGGATGAAGGTCTTTATGACCAAGGGCGCGTGGCATTTTATGTCCGCTCACGCCTGAATGACCGTTGGAGCGTCACCGCAACAGCGGATACGGGCGAAGCCGGAATCGGTGACCTCGCTTCTACGCTTGATGATAAAGACCTCGGTCAATTGCTGCGCCGCTTGGATCCGGATCGTTATTATCCGACTTACGGCGATAACTCTGTCATCGAACAGGATGCGCCGACCTCAGGCCGTATCTATGCGCGGATTGAACGTGATGATGACTATGCGCTCTGGGGTAATTACCAGACGAATTTCAATGATACGGAATTCGCACGGGTCAACCGCACGCTTTATGGTGCCAAGTTAAATTGGGACGAAAATGCCTTCACCACACTCGGTGATGCCCGCACGGACGTCACAGCTTATGTTGCAGAAGGCGGCTCCCGTCAGGCGCGTGATGAATTGCGCGGCACAGGCGGCTCAGTCTATTATCTCCGTCATGGCGATATTTCGATCGGCAGTGAACAGCTCCGCATTGAAACGCGCGATTCTGTCTCGAATCTCGTGCTCGAAAGCCGCCGCCTAGTATACGGCACGGATTATGATCTCGACTTTATCCAAGGCCGGGTCATTCTGAACCGCCCACTTGGCAGCACCGGGGATGACGGACGTTTGTTCCGCGACGGAAGCCAGTCAGGCAATGCGCAAATCCTTGTTGCTGATTATGAATTCACGCCTGTATTCGGCGCGAATGATAACGGCGCAGTTTACGGCGTGCGTGGCAAACGTTGGTTTGGCGATCATGTCAAATTAGGCGCGACCTATAACCACTCCGATGACGGCGGCGTTGAATCCGACCTCTATGAAATGGACCTGACTCTGCAATATGCAGCTGGGACTTATATTAAGGGCGAAGTTGCACGCACCGAAGGCGTGGGCGTTGAAACCTTCACGTCACTCGACGGCGGCTTCACCTATAATGCTGCAGATCTCGGCGGCCTGACGATCGGCGATGACCTGACAGCAATGGCCTATGCGGTTGAGGCGGCAGTGAACTTCGCTGAAGTGTCAGAGCAAGACGGCAACGCCTATGTCTATTGGCGTAAACGCCAGGCCGGATTTGCGGGCTACGGCGAGGCGACGAACCAATCTGTTCAGCAGTTTGGCGGCGGGATGCAGCTCGCTCTGGCCAAAGGTTTGGATCTGGGCGCGCGTGCTGACATCACGGATAGTGAGTTTGTTGGTACCAATAGTTTTGCTGAAGCCCGTCTGGATTATGAGGCGAGTGAAGACATTACGCTGAGCGCAGGTCTGTCGTATAATGACGACGCCAGCGGTAACTCAGGTACATCTTTGGGTCTGCGCGGCGAATATAAGCTCGGTAAAGACGGCAAGGTATATGGGTTTGGCCAAGTTGGCATTACCGGCGATAACACGCGGACAACGGACCGTATTGGTGCGGGCGCGGAAGTGCGCTTGTCCAAGACACTCCTAGGCGGCGGCGAAATCTCCACCGGCGAAGACGGTCTGGGCGCTCGCGTTAGCCTACGCCGCGAAGAAGAAGACGGGGATGAGTATTATCTCGCCTATGATCTTCCGCTGCGCGCGCAGCCAACGGGTAATTACGGCACATTTAATGTCGGTGCGCGCAAGCGCTTTACCGATGCGCTATCTGTCTTTGGCGAGGAACGCTTGCAGTTCAACAATAGGGGTTTGAACGGTCTCACCCATGCTTACGGCGTGGATTGGAATCCGGGCAACTTCAATCTTGGTTTCTCAGGCGAGATCGGACGTATCGATAATCTTGACCGCGAGGCGCTTGCGCTCTCCACAGGCTTCGCCAATGAGCGCTTTAAGGCCGGCTTTGCTGCTGAATGGCGTCAAGACGAGAATATCGACACCAATGATGAGCGCCAAACCTGGCTGGTTCGCTTCACGTCGCAATACCAAGCGAGTGAGGAGCTTCGCCTGCAAGGTAAGTTCAACCGCGCCATGTCTAAGCAAACGGATAATGGTGACTTTGGCCCGATTGACTTCAATGAGGCTGAGTTTACGGAAGGCTCAATTGCGGCGGCTTACCGTCCAATCTGGGATGATCGATTCAACATGCTGGCCAAGTTCACCTATCTTGAAGATCTGTCTCCGACGAGCCAGCGCTTTGGCGGGGAAACGCTGAACTATCGTCAGAAGTCAGAAATCTTGTCTATCGATACAGCTTATGATGTGTCCGCGAAATGGACCCTTGGCGGTAAATACGCCTATCGTTCCGGCTCTGTGACCTCAAACCGCGAAAGCCTCGACTTCACCAAGTCCTCGGCTGAGCTAGGTGTGTTGCGCCTCGATTATCACATGACCCATAAGTGGGATGCCCATTTAGAGGGACGCTATCTCGATATCGGTAGTGGCACGATTACACGCCTTGGCGGTCAGGCCGGGATCTATCGTCATATGAACGATAATGCCAAGCTCGGCGTCGGCGTCACTTGGGGCGGCATTGAAGAAGAATATCTTGGCGCCATCGGACAAGAAGATGATCTAGGCTGGTATCTCAACCTCGTCGGGAAATTCTAAGCTAGCTTTTCAACCCCCGGTTCTGCCGGGGGTTTTTTCTTAGATAGGGCCAGGGTTTCTTTGGATAAAGAAAGCCCCGAGCGTCATAAAACCGTCACAAAAACATAATTGAAATGTCAAAAAACTAATATCTTACTGTCATCTTTCTTTGGCATTGGGTCGGCAACATATCCGGCGGGCCCAAGCTTGCGCTCTTCGGAACCACGTCAAACAAAGAGGTCAGTGATGACGTATTCAAGAAAAGCGGTTTTGGCCGCTTCAACCCTGGTGCTGTCCGTGATGTCTGCAGATTATGCTTTTGCTCAAGATGCCACGATTAGCGTCGGCGGCCGCGTGATGATCGATTATACAATCGCAGATCTCGACACGCCCGATTCTACAATCAACGCCAATGAGGTGCGCAGAGCGCGCCTTTTTGCAAAAGGCAAATATGGCGACACCGTTTCCTATAAGTTTGAGCTTAACCACGCCACCGGCGGCGGAGTCGTTCTGACCGACGGCTATGTGCAATTCGCGCCAAAAAACACCTCCATCAAGATCAAAGTGGGTCAGTTCAAAACGCACAACTCACTGGATGAATTGACATCATCACGCTTTATATCGACCATTGAACGCAGCGCCGTCACGGATGCTTTCGCGCTTGATCGCCGCGCGGGTGTCGCCGTCAATTTTTCGGGCGATAACTTTGGATTTGATGTTGGCGCATTTGGAACAAATGTGGATTCAGACGGCGCGCCAGAAGAGGGAAATGCTTTCTCGGCACGCGGATTCTACAATCCGATTAAAACAGCCGATACAATTGCCCATGTTGGCGCGTCTTGGCGGTATCGCACGACTGGAGATTCGGAGGGTGATCTTCGTTATCGCCAGCGCCCTTACACCCATGTAGCGCCTGACCGGATTATTAATACAGGCCGTTTTGCGGAAAGCGACAATCTCTTTATGGGCGAAGCCGCTTTTTTGCAGGATAACTTCTGGGCCGCCGCCGAATATTCCGTGCTCAGCGCTAAAGGTTCAGGCACGAATGAGGACGCTGATTTCTCAGGAGGTTATTTAGAGGCCGGCATGATGATTGGCGGTAAGCGGACATATAAGGGCGGGAAATTTGATCGTCCAAAAGTCGACAGCCCTGTGGGTTCAGGCGGCATGGGCGCACTGGCTTTGGTCGCGCGTTATGACACGATTGATGTTCAAGACGGACCTTACTTGGGCAAGCTTGACACCATCGTTTTAGGCGTAGATTGGTGGGCGACGAAACAAACGCGCCTTGCCTTAAACTTTTTTGATGCTGATGCCGAAAATGGCTCCGCCGAGAGTGCGAGCGGGGTCGTTGGACGTCTCTCTCTCGATTTTTAGACTGAAATAGTCACAGGGAATAAGAAACAGGGAATATGAAAATGATGAAGAAACTTCTTTTATGCAGTGTCCTTTCCGTCGGCCTCGCGGCTTGCGGTAATAGCGACGGTGGCTCTACGGATGTGCCGTCCGCTACCGAAACCGTCGCGACCTCCAATGGTCGTGACCAAATCAAAATTGTTGGCTCGTCTACGGTCTATCCTTTCTCGACAACAGTGGCCGAGAATTTTGGTCGCAGCACGTCGTTTAAGACGCCGATTGTTGAGAGCACAGGGTCAGGCGGCGGTTTAAAACTGTTCTGTTCCGGTGTAGGCGAAAATCATCCTGACATTACAAACGCCTCTCGCCGTATTAAAGCGTCAGAAGTTGAGCGCTGTGCAAAAAACGGAATCGACGATATCGTTGAAGTCAAAGTTGGGTATGACGGCATTGTTCTCGCGAACTCACGCAAGTCAGATCAATATAATATCTCCCTTCGCGAACTTTATTTGGCTCTGGCTAAAGACGTGCCGAACGGAAATGGCGGCACAAAGCCAAATGACAATGAAAAATGGAGCGACATTAATCCGGCGCTTCCGGACACAAAAATTGAAATTCTTGGACCGCCTCCAACATCCGGAACGCGCGACGCTTTTGTTGAACTTGCTATGGAAGGCGGCTGCAAGACCTTTGAAGAGATAAGCGCTCTGAAAAAGACAAATAGCGATTTATACAAGTCACTTTGTCACTCTATTCGCGAAGATGAGAACTTCATTGAAGCGGGCGAAAATGACAATTTGATCGTCAATAAACTGAATGCCAACCCTAATGCCCTGGGTATTTTCGGCTTCGGCTTCCTCGACCAGAACGCAGATTCTGTTCAAGGCACCATCATTGACGGCGTTACGCCAAGTTTTGAAAATATCTCGGATGGTTCCTATCCGGTCTCCCGCTCGCTGTATTTTTATGTGAAGAAAGACAATATTGGTGTCGTGCCGGGTATTGAAGAATTTCTCGCGGAGTTTATGAGCGACCGTGCAAGCGGCAGTGATGGCTACTTGGCAGAGAAAGGTTTGATTCCGATGGAGCCGGCAGAACATAAAGAATGGGAAGCCAGCGTCCTGAGTCTCGAGCCACTCAGCCTCAATTAGTGCATTTGCTGCTTGGACATAGTCACAAGCGTATCGAAAAAAGGGCAGACGCAGTCCATTTTTTGATAGGCATTAAGCAGGAATTGCACGCGTGAACGAGTCCCAAGATCTTACACTGAGGCGGGCCAGCCGCCTCAGTCAGCTCAGAGAATATGCGATTCAGGGCGCGTTGATCGCTTGCTCTCTTGTTGCAATTTTTACGACGATCGGAATCGTCGCCTCCTTAGCCTTCGAGGCCATTCGCTTTTTTGGCAAAATCCCTATTCAGAGTTTTCTTTTCGGTCTTGAGTGGAGTCCGCAAACCGCGATTCGGTCTGATCAAGTTGGCGCCAGCGGCGCCTTTGGCGTATTACCGCTCCTAACGGGCACACTCCTCATCAGTTTTATTGCGATGGCCGTTGCGACGCCCTTGGGACTTTTGTCGGCGGTTTATCTCGCAGAATTTGCAAATGCGAAGACCCGTAACCTTGTAAAGCCCATGCTGGAGCTCTTGGCGGGTATCCCAACAGTTGTTTACGGGTTCTTTGCTGCGCTGGTCGTCGCGCCGCTTATCCGCGGCGGCGGCGCAGAATTTGGGCTGCAAATTTCATCCGAAAGCGCTTTGGCTGCAGGGTCCGTCATGGGCATCATGCTCGTGCCTTATATTTCTTCGCTTTCCGATGATGTCATTAATGCGGTGCCCCAAGCTATACGGGATGCCTCTTACGGTATGGGCGCAACCCATACGGAGACGGTGACTCAGGTGGTTTTACCGGCGGCGACTCCGGGGATTATCGGAAGCTTGCTCCTCGCCATTTCTCGCGCGATTGGCGAGACGATGATCGTGGTGATGGCTGCTGGCCTCGCAGCGAATTTAACGGCCAATCCGTTTGAGGCCGTCACAACGATGACTGTGCAAATCGTAACCCTGCTGACCGGGGACCAAGAATTCGATAGCGCTAAGACATTGGCCGCCTTTGCGATTGCGCTCTTCTTGCTCGTTTTAACGCTGGGCCTTAATATTATCGCGCTTCGCCTTGTTGATAAGTATAAACGAAAATATGCCTGATTATTTGCTGACAACCTCGCCTCAAATGGCCAAGCGTCACGCGCGCCATACACGGTTTCAGTGGTATGGCCGAATTGCGATTGGAATTTCTATTTCCTTCATGCTGCTCATGTTTACAGCAATTTTCTTTCGCGGCATTGGGGCCTTTCAAAAGACAATGGTGGCCGTGGACGTGCAATTCACCGAAAGCCAAATTGATCCATCCGGCGCGCGAGATGCAACCTCGCTCAAGCAAGCCAATTATAAGCCCATCCTGCTTCAGGGTTTGCAGCAAGTCATACCGGGCGCTACCGAGCGGCGAGACAGGAATAATCTCTACAAGATTCTTAGTAATGGCGCGGCCTTTGATCTCGGCGAACGCGTTGCCAATAATCCGGATCTTATCGGCACGTCCGAGCGGGTTTGGGTTGCGGCATCTTCCGAAGTCGATCTCTATGTGAAGGGCAAAATTGATCCGGAAGAGATCCCCGAAGAGCTTCGCCGCCTTAAAGATCAAGATATCGCGTGGGTTGAGATTTTGCGGGCGTCAGGCCAAATTAAAAAGAAATTCAACACGGCATTTTTCACAAGTGGAGATTCGCGCAATCCTGAAATGGCCGGGATCCTAAGCGCCGCACTTGGCTCGTTCTTCAGTCTCTTAATCTGTTTCCTAATTGCGTTCCCTTTAGGCATTCTGACAGCTGTCTATCTCGAAGAATATGCAAAGAAGAGCCGCCTGACAGATATTATCGAAGTCAATATTAATAATCTCGCCGCTGTGCCGTCCATCGTTTTTGGCCTGCTTGGACTGGCGATTTTCTTGAATTTCTTCAATCTGCCTCGCTCGACACCTTTGGTCGGCGGTATGGTTCTGGCGTTGATGACCTTGCCAACTATCATTATTGCGTCCCGGTCAATTTTGCGCTCGGTCCCGCAGGCTACACGCGACGCGGCCCTCGGTCTCGGCGCAAGTAAGACACAGACGACATTTCATCACGTTGTTCCGCTTGCCATGCCGGGCATGTTGACCGGCACTATTTTAGGTATGGCCCGCGCCCTCGGCGAAACGGCGCCATTGCTCATGATCGGGATGGTCGCCTTTATCGTTGACGTCCCAAAAGGCGTGACGGATGTGGCAACGGCCTTGCCTGTTCAAATCTTCCTCTGGGCGGATAGTCCCGAGAAAGGATTTGTTGAGCTGACCTCTGCAGCAATTATGGTCTTGCTTACCTTTTTGATATTGATGAATATATTCGCGGTCTATTTGCGTAAGAAATTAGAACGGCGTTGGTGATGGATGAAACTATGAGCACGGATATGCAGGCGAAACAGCCTATAATGACGGCGCGCAATGTTGATGTTTTTTATGGCAAGAAACAGGCCATTGATAATGTCAGCTTGGATATTCCGGAGAACCAAATCACGGCTTTGATCGGTCCGTCGGGCTGCGGAAAATCCACATTTCTGCGTTGTTTTAACAGGATGAATGATACGATCCAAATCTGCCGAGTTAAGGGCGATATTCAATTTGCAGGACAAGATATTTACGACCCGAAGGTTGATGTCGTGGCGCTGCGGTCCCGCATCGGCATGGTCTTTCAAAAGGCTAATCCGTTTCCAAAATCCATTTTTGACAATGTGGCCTACGGTCCGCGTATCCACAGCTTGTCGGAATCTAAAGATCATCTCGAAGATATTGTGATCACCTCGTTGAAACGCGCCGGGCTTTACGATGAAGTGTCTGATCGTTTAGACGAACCCGGCACCAGCCTCTCGGGCGGACAGCAGCAGCGGCTTTGCATCGCCCGCGCGATTGCCGTCGATCCGCAGATCATCTTGATGGACGAGCCGTGCTCCGCGCTTGACCCGATTGCGACTGCCATCATCGAGGAGTTAATGGACTCCATGAAAGAGAAATATACCATCGTCATTGTTACTCACTCGATGCAGCAGGCCGCGCGGGTCTCTCAACAAACCGCGTTTTTTCACTTAGGGGAATTAGTCGAAAGCGGCGACACGGAAGCCATTTTCACTAATCCCGAACAAGAGCGGACCCAGAATTATATCTCCGGGCGGATTGGGTAGCCATGAGCGAAGAGCACATTGTCTCCTCCTTTGACGAGGACATGACGCAATTACGGAATTTGTTTCTTGAGATGGGCCGCATCGTCACGTCGCAACTTCAAGCCGCGACTCGCGCCTTGCGAAAAGAGGACCGCGTCCTCGCTAAGCAAGTGATAGCGGGGGATAAGGAACTCAACACGCTGGAGTCAGAATTAAACGACCTGGCAATCAAAATTTTGGCGCTTCGTCAGCCTTTCGCGACCGACTTGCGCAATGTCGTTGGCACTCTGAAAAGTGCGGGGCATTTTGAACGAATGGGCGACTTAGCCCGAAATATTGCGCAGCGGACGAATACCATTACGAAAGCTGAAGCTGAAACCGGGTCAATCGAAACCTTGGTCCGAATGAGTGACCAAGTGCAGGTCATGACGAATTCCATTATAACCGCCTATGAGCGTTTGGATGAGGAGCTCGCCGAGGAGGTTCGGGCGTTGGACGAAACAGTTGACCGGCTTCACAATTCTCTGTTCCGCGAAATGCTAACCTATATGATGGAAGACCCGCGTAACATTTCAGGCTGTATGCACGTTATGTTTATGGCGAAGAATATCGAACGTATGGGCGATAATGCAGCCGATATCGCTACCGAAATTATCTATATGACGACCGGAAAATGGCCTGAAGAGAGCCGTATCAAAAAAGATAAAACGAGCCGTATTATCGTTGAGCCGGACGCCTAGATTTTCTGCCTAGGCTTTTATCCAGCCGCGGTACCAAGATACAAACTCCGACAGTCCTTCTTTCAGTTCCGTCTTCGGACTGAAACCAAAAGCTGATTGCGCGGCTGATATATCAGCAAAGGTTGTTCTGACATCCCCCGCCTGTTGCGGTTTAATAATGACTTCCGCTGTCTTCCCGCAGGCCCGCTCAATGGTTTTTACAAAATCTGCGAGATTATTGGGTTTCGAATTCCCCAAATTATAAATGGCATGATGCTCCGGCGGGGAACTCAAGATTTTCGGCAGGATATTTGCGATGTCATCAATATAGGTGAAATCGCGTTTCATAATATCGGGTGCAAAAAGAGTGATAGGGTCGCCGGCCAAGATCTTTTGCGTGAAAATCCAATAGGCCATATCGGGACGTCCCCAAGGTCCATAAACCGTGAAAAACCGAAGGCCTGTCTGCGGAATATTGTAAAGCCGCGCATAACTCTCGGACAGCATCTCTCCGCTCAATTTCGTTGCCGCATAAAGAGAGGCTGGCTCGCGAACGCGGTCGGTTTCTTTAAATCCGGTGTCAATGTCGCGCTCACCGTAGACGGAAGAACTGCTGGCATAGGCTAAATGAAGGAGCTTGGGGTTGTGCCTTGCATATTCCAGAACATTCAAATGCCCCATAACGTTTGACTGGATATAGCTATGGGGGTTTTCAAGGCTGTAACGCACCCCCGCTTGTGCCGCCAAATGGAGAATATGGGAAATGGGCGTTGTGCCCAACGCATTTTCCAGCGCCCCCTTGTCAGATAACTCTATTTTGTGAAATGTGAAATCCGGGCTCTCTTTGAGCAAACCCAGGCGCGCGCGCTTCAGAGCGGGATCATAATAATCATTAAGGTTATCAATACCAACAACGGTATGGCCTTGGGCTAAAAGCCGCTTGGCGGCATGAAAACCGATAAACCCGGCCGCGCCTGTTAAGAGAACATCCATGGAGGCGAGATAGCCAGTTTCTCGGCGAATAGCTAACCGAAATCACCTATCCTGAAATCACCTATCCTGAAATCATCTATCCTAGGATATCGTAAAGACCTAAGCTTTATGCTAGGATTTCAACACGCATTGCGCACTATGCGGACAGTCCGTCAGCTAATAAAGGCAGCACAAATATGGCGAATTTTTTTGGAACAGATGGCGTTCGTGGATTAGCAAACACGGGGAAAATGACGCCGTCCAGCATGTTGCGTTTGGGACAGGTTGTTGGCAGTTATTTTGCTTTCAAAGGCACAGCTAGATCTTCCGCCGTGATCGGCATGGATACGCGCATGTCGGGCGATATGATTGAGGCGGCCCTGATCGCAGGACTGACTTCCACAGGTATGGACGTAAAGCGAGCCGGCGTTTTGCCAACCTCCGGTGTTTCGCTCATGACCAAAGGGCTCCGCGCGGATCTGGGCGTCATGATCACCGCGTCGCATAATAAATATCCCGACAATGGCGTTAAATTTTTTGGCCCCGACGGCTGCAAATTGTCCGACAAGGCCGAGGCTGATATCGAAGCTTTATTGCTCCAAGACAACACCGAACTCGCCGCGTCTGAGGATATCGGCCGCGCGACTTCGGTAAGCGGATTACAATCCCGTTATATCGAACTTTGCAAAGCGACCTTGCCGGCGGGGATCACGCTAAAGGGGTTAAAGATTGTTCTGGATGCAGCGCACGGCGCAGCCTTTGCGACGGCGGCCCAAACTTTATGGGAGCTTGGTGCAGATGAAGTTATCGCCATTGGCGATGCGCCAACCGGGGACAATATCAATGCGGGCTGCGGCTCGACCGCGACAGACTTACTGTCACAAACCGTTGTCGAAAAAGGCGCTGACGTCGGCGTTGCGCTAGACGGCGATGCGGATCGCCTTATTATGTGTGATGAAACCGGCAAGATTATCGACGGTGACCAGCTGCTTGGTCTTATTGCCACAAGCTGGAAGGCGCAGGGCCGTCTTTCCAAAGATGGCATCGTCGCCACGATCATGTCCAATCTTGGCCTAGAGCATTATCTCGAGGCGCAGGATATGAAACTCATCCGAACCCAAGTCGGCGACCGCCATGTTGCGGCGCGTATGCGTAGCGACGGCTATAATGTTGGCGGAGAACAATCGGGTCATTTACTGATGACGGATTATAGTCCGACGGGAGACGGCACGATGGCGGCGATCCAAATCCTGATTGAAATTAAACGCCAAGGCCTTGCGGCAAGTAAGGTGCTGGACGTTTTTGACCCTGTCCCGCAGATCCTGAAAAATGTGCGCTACGTAGGTGAAAACCCGATGACCCATCCTGATCTTCATGCCGCAATCGATGGCGTAAAGGCGGATCTGGCAGGAACCGGCCGCGTTTTGATACGGGCGTCGGGCACAGAGCCTCTTATACGCGTCATGGTCGAATCAACGGATGTTAAACTTATGAATGCCAAAGCTGATGAACTTGTCGCGCTCGTCAACGACATTGTGGGCAGGGCATAAGCATGACAATTGGAGAAGAGATTCAACGAATTTTGGAAAAGCACGGTCCGCAAACCGGATCCGAGCTTTCGGCGAAACTCCCTGCCTTTACTGATATCGCACTCTGGCGTGAATGTTATGGTTCTTCAACAATCCGGGTCTCAAATTGTGCGCGTTACTATCTTCGTTACGACATTACCCGGGGAAACCAGCTTAGATTATCTCCCTCTATTCTCAGAGATTTTCTAACGTTCAGTCTGGTTTACCACACGGACCAGATGGTAGAAATTGTCGAGGCCGGGACGCGGCTGGCCAATCGCTTCAGAACAATTAGCCTCAAAAAACTAAGCTGGGCGCGTGAAGCTTTGCTTCAATTAGACGGTGACTTACAACAGGTTTTATACGAGCATTGCGTTGTATTCCTCTCCGGAGACATCGCGTATTATCTGGCGCATGAAACGCAGCGCAAACATTCGCAATTAGGCGTGCCCATAAATGGTTCCGATATTGATATCGTTGTCGTCACGAATAGAGGCGCGCCGCCGGATAAGATTGCCCAAATCGAAAGCCAATTGCTCACAACAAAAAAGATATTTCTTACAACGCCAAACATTGGCGAAGAGCTCGACTTCATAGTGAAGCCTATAGACACAATGATTAATCAATTGAGCTATGGCGACATCCATCAAAAAATCGCCAGTAAAATATTATATGAAAGCTATTTTCTAATGGGCCGCGTCGATATCTATCAAAACTTGATGAAGCACCTTAAACTGAGCGGTACTTGGGGAAAAATCGAAAGGGACTTCGAAACCGCCTTGGGCCAGCGGAAAAGTACCATCGGTAAGATTTTAGCACTTGCGCCTGATGCTTCGACAGAAGATCCCGAAGTCGCGTCGCTCTTCTTCGCATCAAAAGAGCGCCTTGAATTCCGTTAGTGGTTTTCCAAAAACCATTGATATGTCAGCTCAAGGCCTTTTGCGAGTGTGATTTTTGGCGTCCAACCAAGCTGCAAAAGGCGCGAATTATCCATTAATTTTGCAGGTGTCCCATCCGGCTTGGTGAGGTCATGCGTAATTTCTCCCGAAAACCCGGTCATCTGTTTTAGCGTTTCCGCAAGCTCGATGATGGAAATATCCGACCCATAACCAACATTGATGGGGCCTGGAGCATCATAGGTTTTCAGAACATACAAAAGCGCATCGGCGCAATCATCAACATGCAGAAATTCCCGGCGGACTTGGCCTGTTCCCCAAATTTCGACGGAAGGCAAACTTTCGGTTTTAGCCTCGTGAAATTTTCGCAGTAAGGCGGGCAGAACATGGCTGCTGCTCAAGTCAAAATTATCATTGGGCCCATATAGGTTCGTCGGCATGGCTGACACCCACTTGCGCTCATACTGTTCGCGAAAGCCGTCAACCAAGCGAATGCCCGCAATTTTTGCGATGGCATAAGCATCATTCGTAGGCTCCAAGGCTCCGGTCATGAGGCTTGCCTCAGAAATTGGTTGCGCGGCGAATTTGGGATAAATGCAAGACGATCCCAGAAAGACAAGGCGGTCAACATTCGTCTCATGCGCGGCGCGCAAAACATTGAGTTGAATTCGTAAATTGACTTCCAGAAAATCGACGGGGTAATCTCGATTGGCAAGTATTCCGCCGACTTTTGCCGCCGCCAAAAAAATGGCATCGGGCCTGATGGATTGAATATAATCTCGGGTGTCTTGGGCGTTGGTTAAATCAGCTTCTAAGCGCGCCGCGCCAACCACCGTGCATTCCTCGCGCCCGAGACGCCGCAGCAAGGCCGATCCTACGAGGCCTTGAGCGCCCAGAACGAGAACTGTTTTGCCTGTTATGTCCCAATTTGTTTCCATGCCCATTCTGTAGTTAAGACAAGGCGGCTATATCGGCCTGCACCATTTCGCGGACGAGGGTTTGAATATCTATTTCGGGCGACCAGCCGAGTTGCTTTTTGGCTTTAGTTGCGTCGCCCAATAAGGCTTCCACCTCGGCCGGGCGGAAATAGCGCGGGTCAACTTCGATACGGCAAATATCTGTGCCCTCAACATAACCTTTTTCGTCTGCCCCCGCTCCGCGCCACTCGAGCGTCGCGCCAATCTCGGCGAAGGCCCATTCCGCAAATTGCCGAACCGTTGTGGTTGTGCCTGTCGCGAGGACATAATCATCCGGCTTATCATGTTGCAGCATAAGCCACATACCTTGAACGAAATCTCGCGCATGTCCCCAATCCCGTTTGGCATCCAGATTGCCAAGGTAGAGCGTCTCTTGTTGTCCGGCTTGAATGGCCGCAACCGCTCTGGAGATTTTACGGGTAATAAATGTCTCCCCGCGGAGTGGGCTTTCATGATTAAATAAAATGCCATTGCTAGCGTGCATCCCGTAAGCCTCCCGGTAATTTACCGTCATCCAATAGGCATAGAGTTTCGCGGCGGCATAGGGGCTTCTGGGATAAAAAGGCGTAGATTCAGTCTGAGGCGTTTCGACAACCTGCCCATAAAGCTCAGATGTCGAGGCTTGATAAAAGCGCGTCTTCTTTTCTAATTTCAAAATGCGTATCGCCTCTAAAAGCCGCAAGGTTCCCAACCCATTCGTATCCGCTGTATATTCCGGGCTTTCGAAACTGACAGCAACATGGCTTTGCGCACCCAAGTTATAAATCTCATCGGGCTGCGTGTTCTGCACGATGCGAATAAGGTTTGTTGCATCTGTGAGGTCGCCGTAATGGAGGAAGAACCGCTGATTTTCGACATGAGGGTCTTGGTAGAGATGTTCGACGCGCTGGGTATTGAACGAGGATGAGCGCCGCTTGATGCCGTGAACAGCATAGCCTTTACCCAGCAAAAACTCGGCAAGATAGGCACCGTCTTGCCCTGTTATGCCTGTGATGAGTGCTGTTTTCATTAAGTTGGCTCAGGGTCGTGATTTGCGCCGCGCGCGATACTAAAAGGGATTTAGGCGGGTTTAATCGCCAAAATCACCAAGAGATAGAAGAGAAACTCTTACACCGATGGAAGAGTTGTTTCTAATAGCATCATTATTAAAACGTTTATCCGTGTAAAGCAGCTCAATAAGCGTACATTCATCGCGATATCGGATACCGAAGGTTTGGTGTTGGGTTATGTCTCGGTCCAAATCCCGGGTTGCGCTATAACTGGTGCTCCAGTTTTCATTGACGTGCAGCCGGATCGAGCCCGTGATTTCTTCCGGTGGAGCGTTCAACGTGTTAATCAAACTACTCGTTGCATTGTTGAGGCGGTAATATCTTGCGCCGGCTTCCACCCATTTTGATCTCAGGCGCGCCGAGCTGTCGATCCGCGTTAATTCATTGGTATCTTCATTATATCTGAGTTTCGTCTGGGAGCGGAAGGCGCGGCCTAGATTGAGAGAGGCTTCGCCGACAATATCGGATTTATCCCCTTCAAGGCCGGACCCCACGATAAAACCGCCATCTGCACTTGAGAGCCCATCAATCGCGTTCCCGCTACTGCCGGAGGCAAAGGATTGCCCTAGGAAAAGACTGGCGGAACTCCGCTCGCCCCAATTCGCGGCCAAGCTGCCGCCGACATCTATGCGGGTGCCGTCCTGCCAAAAGTCAAAGCCTGAAGATTTATTGGATTGCCAAAGTAAGGCGGCATTTAAGTCGGCATTGCCCGCATCTTCTGAGAGAATGATATCTGTGACGCCGACTTCCTCAAATTCATCAAGCTTTGCGTCGCCGAAGCTCTCGGTGATTTGGAGGCGAGGTTCTAAAACCCAAGTTACTTTTTCGCCAAGCTTTATGAATGGGTAACGGATATCCACACCGACTTGCCCAAGGGTTCTGTCAAATGTATTGGTGTCTACCCCCGGCAGAATATCATTATCGGCGTCAATTTTATAATAATCTGCCCTGACATTTGCGAACGGTTTGACCTCGATGCCGCCGGGCGCAATCCAGGTTTTCCCATAATCAAGAGCCGCTGTTGCCCGCGTATAATCTGCCCCGGTGTCGCGGTTCAGCACCGTCAAATTCCCTGACGCTTTCAGGCGTCCGGATAAAACTGGGTCTGTTAGGTAATGCTCGGCTTCAATCCGCGGCGCGATAATGGGTAACACACCGTCATCTGTTTCTGAAAATGAATACTGAGCGCCGCCATTGGCTGTCGGATCAATTGCGTTGATCCGGTCGCGCCGGTCTTGGAACCCAACCGCAGAGACCGTGAAGCGTGTCTTGTCGTCGAGTCCCACAAGGAAGGCTTGAGACGTATTTCGTCCCGATTCCCCTTCATATAGGCCTTGGGTCTGACGTTGATCGCTAAGACTATAGCGCGTTAGATAATTATCATCGGAGGTATATTGAAACCCAAACCCATAGGTCCAAAAATTCGTGGGCGTAAACAGGCCTTTTGCGAAAATATGGGCGCGAAGTTCTTTCCCTATTGGTGCGTTGGCCGGATCCAAAAAGAGGGAGGCATCATCAAACGCCGACCCGTTATTATCGAAAATGCTTCCGTAAGTAATGCTGCCTTCCGCCTCGACTCTGCCGGTATGAAATTGGCGCGCAAAATCATACTCTAAAAGCGGATTAACCTTGGAATAGACGCGCGGCGTAATCGTCGCTTCTGTGTAATCATCAATAGCCCAATAATACGGGACCCTTGCATTTACACCTGTGGAATTCGAGTAGCCTGCAAAAGGCGTTAAAATTCCGCTGGCCCGCTCTGCACTGGGGTCCGGATGCGCCAGATAGGGCGTGTAAAATACGGGTAATCCAAAAACTTCAAATGTCGCGTCGCGATATTGGACCGTGCGAGAGTCCCTATCTTGCGTGACCTGCCGGGCTTTAATTCGCCAGCTCGGATTGGGCTTTTCCTCGCAAACCTCACAGGCGGTGTAATAGGCATTATAAAGTTCGACCTCGCCGTTTTCGCCGCGTGCGACAAAACTGGCCGCTGTGACGCCGCCGCCCGGGAGGCGCGCGACAAAATCTGTTGCTGTGCCGGCTTCCAGTTCATTTGAAAGCTGTAGTTTGTCGGCATATTGGGAACTGCCATCAGGTTGCACCAGAACGACATTACCTTCTGCAATGACTTGGCCGGAGTCGAGGTTATAGACAACCTTATCGGCCCTGAGGGTTTTGTCCTGATACCGTCCTTCGACACTGCCCTGAGCCGTCAAGATTTGCGCGGTCTCGTCATTAATGAGCGTGTCGGCCTCAAGGTAGATGATATCAGGGTCTCGAAACGGACTATCTGCTGCGAGCTTTAAATCCTGCCCGGACTGAGTAGGCTGTGTAAACTGTGCATAGGCAGGCGCCGAAAGCCCTGCGTAAGAGAGGCAGGCGGTCGATAGCGTTGCAAGCAAGCTATTAGGTTTGCGCAGTAATATTGGCAAAATGTCTCCGCCGTGTCCTCGACCCCATCGTGACAACCGCCTTAGCCGAGCCGCAAGCCGCGGTCCATGCGTATCAGCTTAAAAAGCAGACAGAATTTGCAGCCTAAACATTATGTAAATTACATCTTTTCTTTTCCTCGCAACCTGTCCCTATTCCTTTCTTTGCGGCGTAGGCTGTGATAAAAATCACCGTTTTTAAGTCGCTAATCTTCTAAAGTTGAATGGGTGAGCATATGCGGGTTTGTATCTTCGGCCTTCCTAAAACGGGAACGACGGGCCTGTACGGGTTGGTAAAGAATGGAATGGCAAATGCCGGATTGAATCCGGTTGCGACGTTTGAGCCTCCGAAAATAACGGCTTTTGAATCTTTTTTTGAAAAAGCTAACCCGAATGTGAGCTTTGTAACGAAAGTCATGATCCGGAAAAACTATTTCCAGGACCCAAAGGTGATCAATCAATTCACCCATAAGGTCATGATTGTCCGTGACCCTAGAGATCGCGCGCTTAGTCGTCTTTTATTTAGAGCTTTAAGTGGCCGCAGAGATGATGATGTCGCCATTGAAAAATTTGTAGAGCTGCTACGCCAAAAGGAGGCCGATCCTAAATCTATTTCCTTTGTTGAGCTAACGCGAGAAGCGGATCGCTTGAATATCGGGAAATCAGAGTGGGAAACTATTCCTGGCCGAATGGATTTTCAAATTCGCCGTCTTAAGAAACATGGCTTCCATCGTATTCTTTATGAAGATTTTGTAGCGAAGAATTATTCGGAGCTAAGTGAATATTTGGGCATTGAGCTGGCAGGCAACCAAGCCAAGAATGAGTCTTGGCTTGGCCACATTACAAGGTCGAAGTCTAATGGCGCTTGGCGTAATTGGTACACAGAAGAAGACGTTGAATTTATTCGTCCGATTTTCAAACCCTATATGGATCACTTCGGCTATGAAGATGATTGGGATATTCCGGCAAAGCAAAGCATCGCCTCTAAAACCGCGTCCGAATATGTCGTCGATCGTTACGCCAAACGTAAGAAGGAATTCAGCCTGATGACGTCCAGCGGGGATGAAGGTCCAAAGAGCGAAGAAGATTTCAAATTCTATTTAGGCAGAGCCGGTGATGGGCGAAATGCAGACATCTGGCTCGTCGCAAATCATTATCTCAAAGCGGGTAATAAGGATGAGGCTTTCAGATGGTTTGAGACCGGACATCTTCTCGGAAACGTAAAGTGCCAAAAAGCAATGCGGGCTCTTTTGAAAAAAGGCTATCGTAGCGACAATTACAGAACGAAATTTGCGCTGAACTTTGTAAATGACAAAGATAAGCTTAGTTAATCGCTAAACTTTAAAGCTTGCTTCACAACGGAATCAGCACTTTCATATGGCGAGATATGACGCTTGGTCATTTTTGCTCGAGCTGCAAGGACATCTGTTTCCAGCCGAATGAGTTCCTCGGTCTTCGTCGAGTCTGCGCCTGTCCCGAGGCGATTAAAGACACTCAAGGGCATTTGGTTCTCAACTTTTTCTTGAATGCGCTTGAACATATCAACCTTGCCGGAAACAACGTTATAGGCGTGCTCCAGTTCGGAGGGGCTTGAGACCATCGGGACGTCTTCGTCCAAAAGATCAATAAAGCCTTCAACCTTATGTGTATTTGAAGGCAGGCAGACAAAGGGCACACCTGCTTTACAGGCGAAATAATTTCCGTGATGGCGGGCTGATATAACCACATCTGCTGTGGCGAGCGTTGCCGGAAATCTCTGCCATGTCAAATAAGCTGACTCATTTTGAAGCGGCAGATAAAAAGACGTGTCGGCTTGCCGGGCCAGATAGGTGAGCGCCGTCTTACCGCTGTCTTCTGAGCAGGCGCCGTGCCAATCCGTTACGATGGTTTTGCCGGAAAAATCTTTGAGCGGGGCCCCTTTGAATTGTGCCGCGATGGAGGAATCCCAAACCAGACGACATCGAAAGCCTCTGTCTTTCGCATGCTGATATGACCGTTGGTCGCGAAGTGTGAAATCCGTGAGGCGGGACAAGACGCTGTCAAACCCTTCCGTCTCTTGGAAGACGGCATTGACGAGTAAGGTTTGCTTTTGAAGGGTTTGCGCCGCCCCCAAAATGGCCAGCAAATGATTGCCAGAGCCGTGGTGGATAGTGCCTTCGCCGTTTACAATGACAGCATCGGCCGCCTCGATTTTTTGGATTAAACCTTCATCGTCCAAGACCGATTGAATCGAAGTTTCAGGGTCGCCCGTCCAATGACTTCGGTAGTCTAAAACAAATTCACGATGGATGACTTTGTGGCCGGCCGTTCCGAGCATAACGGCATGTGCATTTGAGACCGCTTGGCACCCGGCGTGCGGACTGCTGCCGGTGTCATTGAACAGCGATATCTTCATTCTGTTTTTGAGCCTTGGGTATCTTCAATCTCCCAGCTTAATTTTTCGAAGATCATATTAGATAAAAGTCTTGCCCCGAAACTATTGAGGTGATCGTCATCCTTATAAAGAAGATTCCCGTCTTTAATGCGTAAGCAATTAATTTCGCCTTCCGGACAAAACGTCGGCGTTGGATCAACCCATATGACATCTGCGCGTTCGGCTGCATTTTTCAGGACGGCGTTAACTTCGGCCATACGGTTCAGAGAATCTTCTCTCGAAAATCCCCTACACGTCTTAATCGAATGATCAAGCGACATCAGCCACCCCGGACGATTGATACATTGCGCGAGGTTGACGCCTTGGTAGGGAACCGCACCAACTAAGACGACAGTCTTATTAGCTTTTTTCAATTTCTGCAGGGTCTTACCCAAAGCTCTTTTAAAATAGGCCTGGGATTCCGCTTTATTCGTCGGCGCAGGTTGCCCCGCCAGTCCATTATATTTCGTAGTTGTTTGGTCTTGAACAATCGGGTTTTTGGTTTCCCAATTCTGTGCGTAACGCCCGTGAAGAATAACGACATCCGTTTTTGGCCGCATTATCCATTTGAACTCAGGGTCAAAATTTCGGTCGCTCAATTTTTCATTGTCATAGGTTCGGCCATCAAAAAACGGTAGCGTTCCTGGTTTCGTCATGGAGATCCCTGTTTTTTTCGCGTCTTCAGCAAGAGGCCCAAGACCTCTTGAGAGCGCCGCGGCATGGCTGTCCCCTATAATGACGAAATCAGCATTGCGTTTTTGCGCGCCGATGAAACATTGTTTTTCAAGATCCAATAGTGGACGGTCTTTACATTTGATTTTGTCGCCAGCGGCCGTGGCCAGTATCAGCGCTTGATTGTCCTTCGAGACCCGCCAGGTCCAACCATTTTGGACCCAAGGATAGATACAAAATAGCATTATCGCCATAGCGCTCGCCAATATTCCGGCGGGGACCGCGAATTTTTCTGTCTCCGGATTTTTCGTCCAAGGCTTCCGGAATTTTGTCTCGACAAACTTGAAGAGAAGATAGGCCGTACCGATAGAGATGGCGGCAACAATGACCATCTCAATCCAATTCAGCGGACGGTTATTATAGTAACGCCAAAAAACGATAATCGGCCAATGTGTGAGATAAAGGGAATATGAGATTTTGCCCAAAAACCTAGCGAGTGGATTGGCGAGAAGGACACGAGAGAAGACCGTGGCTCCGCCGAGGATGATCAGCAAAGTCCCTATTGTCGGCACGAGGGCAGCCGTTCCGGGGAAGTTTAGTGGGCTAATCGCGATGAAACCATATGACACGAGACCCAGCCCCGCGAGAGTCGAGCCAATCGCTAAAGGCGCGGGGAGAGACCAAGCGCGCTCATCACCTTTGTGATCATGAAAGACCAGCGCGAGCAGGCCGCCCGCCGCAAATTGCCAAGCTCTGAATGGGCTGAGATAGAAGACAGCGCTCGGTGTATGGCCCATCATATAAAGACTGACCGCAAATCCAGCTACGATAAAAGTGCCGAGAACGATTTTTTTAACGGCTGAACTTTTAAACCAAGCCAGTCCGGCCAGAGCGATTGGCCAGAAAAGATAAAACTGTTCTTCAACGCCCAAGGACCACGTATGGAGAAGAGGTTTGGTATATTTGTCGCTATCGAAATACCCGCTTTCCAGCCAGAAATTGATATTCGAAATGGATAAAACCGAGTGCCAAGCTGAACGGGCAAAGGACTTAAAGTCATCCGGGCTGAGCAGTAAAAATGAGAGGGCAAAGCAAAAGCCAATCACGACAAAAAGGGCCGGCAGTAATCGACGCGCCCGCCTGATGTAAAAATCTTTGAAGGAGAAACTGCCGCTATCCATGTTGCGCGTAATGAGGGCGGTAATCAAATAGCCGCTTAAAACGAAAAAGACATCCACGCCAATGAAACCGCCCTTAATAAAAGGAACGCCGAGGTGAAATAGAAGAACCCCAATCACAGCGAGGGCTCTTACTCCATCTAACTCTGTTTCATATTTCATATGGAAGTTCCGATTATCGTCAGGAAATACCTGTTATCGCCCTGTCCTAATCTGTCTTGACAGTCAGGCTGACCTAATCCGTAAACAAAATGATGTAAAGTTTGGAGTACTTCGTGCGTCATCCCCGCATGTGCCTTTATTGACTTGCGAAAAATCGTGAAATGACATGATCTGCAGGAAGATCATCGCCGCCATTCCAAAGATTTTGATCAAAATAGCTATTGAGCCAACCATAAGTGTCATCTGACTGTGTGGTGTTCAAGAGGTTGATGATCGCCGCTTTTAGCGTTTTCTCATTTGGGCAATACCGGGTTGCGGGTCGATATTCCGATAGGCCGGTCGTGATCACGGGTTTACCGTATAGCAAGGCTTCGAGTCCAACGCCTGAATTTGCAGTCACAACTAGAGCGGCGTTTTCAAGAAGTGGTTCTAATGCGCTCGTCGTGATTGAGATGTTTTCATTCTCTTGCGCCAACGCCTTTAGCCTTTCGCCGAATTGCGAGAAAATATCCTTCGGGTGCGGCTTAACGATGATTTTGACGTCTTCAGCTTTTACGGCCTCGCAGCACCATCTTACCATGTCCATTGGGTTGACCGCGTGCCAACGCGCCGCGGAGTCATCACTGACTTGCAAGGCAACGAATATATATTTTTGACTGCAGAATTCGGTGGCAGGATCGGTTTTTTGCGTGCCGGAATGATCTGCATATTTCGTCAAGGCGCCTGTTTTGTGAAGCTTTAAATATGTGCGGACGGATTTTGAAGGCGGCGCCGGCTGGGTAGACTCAAAAATGCCTTTAGCGGTTGAAGCGGCTCCACTATATCCGCCCCTATCAATGCTGCAGAGGCCTTTGAGACTGCTTTCCTTGTAGTGCAAAATATCATCCCGGCCCTCTGCGAAGCTATGGTAGGATGTTAGCTGTGCGCACGGAAATGCCATCCGTGTTAAATCACGGGCGTAGGGAAAGAGGAGCGGGACGATGGGCGCATCTGAGTCCAGTAACCCCATAAACCCCTTAAAGTTTTGTATAACAGTCTTGGCAAATGGCGCGGAATTGACCCAAATTTCCGGGGGAGGAATACACATGCCGATATATTTTGGGTCGGCAGGTATGACGGCCCACCCCTGTCCTTGTTTCTGGAGTGCCAGAAAGTTCTCTCGCCTTAAAGCGTTCCGGGCGGCCACATCTTGGAACACGGCATAGTCGCCATAGGTCTCCTTGATACGGGCCGTTGGCGGGGCCGCGCTTGTCTCTTGGAAGCCAAGATAGAAGCTTGATGAGCTTTGCTGAGCTGCCGCCAAATTTGTCATTCTCTTTGTGATGGCGACCATAGTCTGTGCGGAACTGCCGGTTGCAAGGGCGAGGTCGCGATACATCTTTTGCGCGTCGAGATTACCGCTCCAAATCCCTTTCTCATAGTAATCATGAAGGGCGTTCATAAACGGCACTACCTCGCTGAGATGATAGGGACCGCGCAGCATGAGGTGGCAAAATTTAAGATGATAATCCGAACTCGTGTCCGCTAGGATGTCCAAACAGCCTTTAAAATTGGCGTTCAGATAATTGCGCGTGCACTGAAAATCCGCCGTAAAATCCGTTTCTTTCGCGGATTGAATTTTCCGCTTCATGCGACCCACGCTTAGAGGGCTAATACGTCCGGATATGATTTCCGGTATAAGCCAAGCGGAGACAGGATCGCGGGACAGAAATGCGGAATTCCTGACGCCGTGCCGAATGACATGAACATAGGCCTTTAAAATATTACCGTTCAGTCCGGGGATCAGTCTACAATACTCTGCGGGTTTAAAAACGCCCGAAACGAAAAGACGCGCACTCGTCAAGGCCACCGGTACAAGGCTCACGCTATGTTCAAAAAAACGGCGCAATTTCATGAGGCCTTGCAGCCATTTTTGGCGACAGGCTTCAGGGCCGAAAACCTGCAAGCCTTCATCACTTGGGCGCTTTTAAATTCCACGCCTCAAGTGTAGATTTTCCGGAAGCGCAAGTAATGATGCCAAAGGCGGCTGTCGCAAGCTTTAATGGGGGTTCCTCGCAGGCGATATTGTCGACCGCGTTGAGACAAAAACGAGCAATTCCATTACTCGTCACGACGAGCACATCGCCGGGAGTTTTTGACATTTCTTTTAAGAAGCTGCGCCAATCCTTGCGGATTTGACCGGGATCAACTTGCCAGCCATTTGGCACGACCGCTTTTGTATCCCAGTCCAAAATGGCCTGCCGTCCAAGCCGCTGTACGACCTCCTCTTCGGGACGGTTTTCATCAATACCGTAATCAATCTCTCTCAAGAAATCTCTTTCAGAAAGCGTGGCCGGATGTGTGTTATCAAGAATCTTAAGGCTTGTTTCTCGCGTGCGGCGGAGGTCAGAACAAAAGGCGCGTTCAAATTTATACGGGCTATTCTCGGGATGGAAAAAGCTATGAAGCCGCGCAGCCTGTGCTTGGCCTGATCGCGAGAGGGGCAAATCAGTTCGCGCTCCGACGCGCGTAATCACATCCCCTTTGTCGAATGTATTTCCGTGGCGGCAGATAATAATACGGGTGGTCATACGGCGCCCTCATAAGGATCGCCAATGCGCTTAAGGGCTTCAGTGGCGCGGTCTAAGTCTTCCGGACTGTCTATTCCGGACATGGAAACCTGAGCCGGTTCAACGGGCACGGCGGCGACATGGAAACCGGCCTCAATCATTCTAAGTTGTTCAAGGTCTTCGATGATTTCGTAATGACTTCTCGGCATGGCGATGTAGCGCTCAAGGGCCTCAACCGTATAAAGATATAATCCGATATGGCGGCAGACTGGCGAGATGTCGCCCGCACTTCGGAGCTTGGCTTCATGTTTGATACCGGGGATGATGTTTTTTGAAAACCAAAGGGCTCGCCCTGAAGCATTATGGATTAATGTCGTCCCGCTAAAGGGCGTTGTTTTTTTATTTTCCCGCAAGATATCTAAATCGTCCCAAGAAAGCCGAACATAGGGCGTCGCAACATCCGGCCCGCCGAGCAGAACTTCGGCGCAGGTTGTGATATGGCTCACATCCGTGAAGGGCGCGTCGCCTTGTAAATTGATGATGTATTTGGCGTCCGGCGCAAAGCTGCGATAGGCGGCCCGGGCACGATCTGTGCCGCTGGCTAAATCCGGGCTTGTCATCACAACCGGAATTTCATGATCGGTGCAATGATCCAGAATTTTATCATCATCCGTCGCGATAACATAGCCGCTGTTTTTGATATCCTTGCAGGCTCGCGCGGCAATATCGGCCGTGCGGCGGATCATGCTGACGCCGTTTATTTCGGCGAGGGGCTTACCCGGAAAGCGCGTTGACCCATAGCGGGCCGGGACGACAATGAGCGTTTCCATATCGTGCAATTCCCGCTAATTTCGCAACACAAAACGGGCACTATTTACCCATTTTGCGGCGCTCTTTTGTGAATGATTAAACAGGAGATGCACTAAATATAACCTTCTTCAAGAAGGGTCTTCATATCGATCAATCCAATGGATTTTCCGTCCTCGACCACAAAGGCATTTGAGATTCTTTTATCCGCAAAGAGGTCGACGACGCGCCGTATCGTCATGTCGCGGGTCAAAGATATGGGGTCGGCCGTCATAATATCTTTCGGGTTTTTACTCAAAATATCGGCGGATAGTGCCCGTCGTAAATCGCCATCTGTAATCAGGCCCATAAGACGGTCATTATCATCTACGACGCCCACACAACCCATACGGCTTTCGGTGATGGCGACGACCACATCACTCATGTCGCTATCATGAGGCACTTTCGGCGCGGTTCGCGTTTTTATGGCGAGCCAGTCATTGACGGTTTGCAGCTGTAGGCCAAGCTTCCCGCCGGGGTGTCTTTGGCCAAAATCTTCGCGCGTGAACCCGCGTTCTGTCATAACGCTGACCATTAGCGCATCAGCGAGCGCAAGTGTATTTGTTGTGGAGGTTGTCGGCGCGAGACCATTCGGACACGCCTCAGGCGTGGACGGCAATTGCAGTACATGGGTCGCGTTTTTCCCGAGTGTCGAATTAGGGTTTTTCGTGACCCCAATAATGGCAACGCCCGTTTTTCGGGCATAATTAATGACATCACGGAGCTCACGGCTTTCCCCTGAATTTGAAAACATCAATAGGGTGGCATCGGGCGATACCATCCCCAAATCGCCGTGACTGGCTTCGGTCGGGTGCATGAAAAATGACGGCGTGCCCGTTGAGGCGAAACTGGCGGCAATTTTCTGCCCAATGTGACCGGATTTCCCAACCCCGACGACAATCAAATAGCCTTTTGTATTCAAAACGAGTTCCACGGATTTCGCAAAATCTTCGTCAATTGTATCGATTAATGCGGTAAGGCCCGCTTGCTCTGTGCGAATGACGTCTTTCGCACATTGTATCCGCGCCGCGGCGTTTGATTGGCTAGACATGCTGCATCCCTTGAGAAAAAATCGTCTGTGCAGCTCATATCCTTAATGAAAGCTGACAACAAAGGAAAAGCCCCGCAAAGTTGCGGATGTTTAATTATTTTTCTGCTTAAAGCTTTGGAACACCGCTCACAACAACCTCTTGTACAACAGATTTAAACCGCGCTCGAGACGCGATAGCGTTGCTGAAACTATAATGCGTTTTCAGCCGTCTCAGCGCATGTCGCTGTTGCTTCAATTCCGTAGGCGTCAGGGCAGGGCTCGCAGGGATTGGGGATCGCGTCTTGTCCCATACGCGGGTACCGCCCAATCCATCAAAAGGACCGCTCTGCAGCACATAGACGGCTCGCTGAGTGGTCTTCGCGAGACCTAATCCGCTAAAAGAGGATAGTGCAAATATTGCCAAGTCAGAGCCGGGCGAAAGACCCTTCAGCTGCATTGTCCAACGCGTTTGAAGATGCGGTGCGACTTGCTTCATAAAGTGTTGAAAATTTTGTCGCTGTATTTGATTGTTTTCGCCGGGCGTCGATTGCCAAATAATCTGTAGTTCTGAGATATTCTGGCCCGCGAGAGCGTGTAGAAGACCCCTCAACTTATGAATATAGGCCGCGCCGGAGCTGGCGCGGAGCAGGTCCATATCATCCGTGTTTAGGATAAGTGTTACTTGGTGAGCATCTTCAAGGCCTACAGGCCAATCTTCCCTGGCCTGAATTGGGGGCATCTCCATAAGACGGCTGAGGTCATATAATCCGGGACTAAAGCGATACTCCAACCCATAGGTCTTGGCGGTCGGCATTGGCGTGACGATGAAAGCCGGTTTTCCAAGACGCTTATGGAGAGATAGTGCCAGCCGCTCCATGAGAGCCGATCCGCCTAAACACAAAAATCCATGATGCGATCTGATAAATTCAGGCCGCACAATTTGCCTTTGTGCCGAGGGTAGCTGCGATAGATATCCGTAGGCCGTGTCATAATTTAAATTACGAGACCCTTCGCCAGAAACGGAATGCGCGGGAGACAAAGCATCAAGACTGCTTAGATAGGGCTGCAAAGCTTCAGATAAATGGGTGGATATCCCGAAGAGCGACATGCGGTCTGGCTGGCCATCGACAGGCTCCAACACAGACAAGATATCTTCGGTCTCCGTCGCAGGCGGCGCGCTGAGATCAAAACGGTTAAATTTGAACAGACTGCGGAGTTCCACCTGCGACTCCGGATTGGATGTCCAGAGCGAAATCATCGGTTCTGGCCTTTAGCAATCTGTGCCATACAGGCCAGAATTTCAGTTTCATATGCGCCGATGACCTCGGGCCATGATTTAATATAATCAGGAATTGGCGCTGTCAGGATTTGCGTGTGCCGACCCTCCGATAAATAGGCCGTAATCGCTTTCGCGTCGGCCACAGGGTCATCAGTGAGAGTTAAAACACTGCCGGACCCGGAAGGAATATCCGCGATCATGCCGACCGGGCGGGCAATTAACGGAACACCGGCCGCGAGACTTTCAGGGGCAGAGGCGGGGCCGCCTTCGGCGACAGATAAGACAAGCAGCGCATCTAAGTCATTATAAGACTCAACGAGTTCATCATAATTTGCGTTAGGCAGATGAATGGCTTCGAAGCTCAGTCTTCTTAAATACGCCGCGTCTTTGTCTCTGTCTTGGCCAATTAGTAGAAATCTGAAATGCGCGGTCGAGAGATGATTGAGCAGCTCGTATAAGAAGGCTTCGCCCTTGACAAGGCTAGGATAACGCCTCGAAAAAATACCCAAGGTCCAGGGCGGTGAGTGCTCTGCGGTCAGTTTGGAGCTTCGGTTTTGCCGTATTTTTTGCAGATTTTCGTGATACCCATGCGGGACAACGCGGCATTGGTTCAAACCCGCAGCTTCCAACTGCCGGGCCTGCGTATTATTTAAACAGAACAGCACGTCGCTTTGCGCAAAGACAGACAGGTTTTTCGCGAGGTCGAAATCACTCGTCGCGTCCTGAAGGTCATGGTGAATAACACTGGCGCAGGGTTTTACGAGGGCGGTCTCAAGGTGAGGCCTGTGGTATATCCGAAAATCCGCTTTAGGACGGTTTGGATCCAAGCTTGAGCTATGCTTGAAGTGGAGGCCGTGGTCTTGAAAATAGGAATAGATTGCCTCGAAAATTTTCGAGTTCCGATCCCGTGTCCAGACATGCTCAACAACAGGTTTAGGGCGTGATGAATTTATTCGGATGTCAATCACTGCCCTATCGCCTTCAAAAGGCTATGTCCCTCTACGGAATGACATCCGGGTCATAGGGCAGAAATTCGAAATCTTTCGCGAGCCAATTACGCAGGAGCTTGTCAGATTTCTTACATTTGATTTCGTCCCACGTCTCATGCTTGCGCGCGAGTAAAGTCGGCACAGTCACAGGCTCTTTGACGAAAGGCAGCGACGCGAAATCATCATTCGCCTGTTCAATTCGAACGAGTTTATCAATCCGCACAGGCTTGAGCCAGGTCGATTGCAGTGTCAGAACCGCCATGCCGCGCCCGACTAGCTCAGTTTCACTATCATGTTTGACGAGCCATTTTACGAAGCTCAGGAAATCGTCACCGCCAATTTTTGGGAGGAAGAGATCCTTATAGCCGTCGTCTCTTGTTAGGACGTGAAAGGCGGACACAGCGCGTGAAAACGGGTGGCGGCATGTACTGAATGTGAAATAGTCTTTGTTCTTCTCCGGAACGTCATTTTCATGATAACGGCCTTCAACTTGAACGCCGTTAAAGTGTTCTTTTAAAAGTTTATATAAGCTGTGCGTTCCCGTTTTGGGGTTCGACACGAAGACATATTTGTCTTTTTCGCTGATAATCATAAGACACTCCGATAATCTGCAGGTCGTAAAAATGCCTGCTTATATGTCGGTAACTATAGGGTTACCGTAGCACAACAGGCAAATACACGTATTATAGGGACTTAATAACGTCCTCATAGGCCTCATATTTGAGATAAGGTCGCAACATAGACTTTTCACTACAGACGACTAATTCTCTGCCCGCCGCTTCAAATTGCTTCGCAGCATTGGCAATATTATGGATTTGAACGCCAACGAAATTATCAACGGGCTGCGGATTATCCTCTTTATAAAATCTGGGTTGCGCCATGGCGTAATTCAAGTCCACACCAAGTAAAGCGACTTTAGGAGAGCCGGTGTACCAGGCCATCTGGATGGCGAGAGACACGGAAGTACACCAAAAATAAAACCCCTTATCCATCTGAGAGGAAAACCCGTTTTTTCCGAGGGTATTCACATAAATAGTGCGGTGCGCCTCATTAACATCGTCCTGCGGACGAATGACGTCGCGCACAAGGCGAATAGCCTTTTCATGTACGCGGCTTGTTGCAAGGTCGGACTTTTCGGAATTCAGAAACCGCTGGTCGCTCGTACAGAAAAAAGTTGGCTCAAATTTGAACTTCTCCTGCAGGAGTGTTGCACCATTTACCGTATAGACGATTTGACCCTTTAAGGAGCTCAGGTCCAAATCACTGATAGACGGACCGGTCCCAAGCACAAAAGAAACATTCTCACGATGTTTGTTTTTGTAGCTAGAGAGCCTGGTTGATGATCTGTTGGTAAATATTTTCATAGAGCTTTATCAAGTTCTTGGGTTGCATATTTTTTTCGGCATAATCGGCAGAGATTTCTTTTGTTTCGGCTAATAGCTCTCTGTCATTTATCAAATTCCACAAATCATCGTGGATCGTATTCGGATGTGATCTGATGAAAGGCGGTTTTTCGCCTGCCCAGCCCATCATGACTCGCATTGATATTTCGTCGGCGCCGTTGATAACGGCGTTACCGGCTTGAAGCCCTTCGAGCGAAATTTGATGGAAGCCGCCGGTCACGATCTCGTCAATCGTTATGTCGCAGGTCCTGCGAATTCTTTCTAAGGCGAAGGACGGCTGCGGCCGCTCAATCTTTACGATCTCAACATCTTTATGGGCCGAGACAGTGTCCAGAGCTTGCGTCAATTGTTTGCTGACTTTGCCGTTCCACCGACCGCCGCGAGCTTGCGCAGGGAAATATAAAATTTTGACTTTATCTTTCAGGCTTTCATCATAGGGATCCCTGAGGCTTGGCTTGGCTGCCGGAACTATATTTGGAACCGGCGTAGCGTCGGGGTAAAATCTCGGGTGCATCTGCGCGACGACAAGCTCGCGCGCTATAGGGAGATCAAATTCTTCTGCTCTGGGAACATAGAGCGGTCCTTCCCGGCGAGGCGAGTGGAGATGATAAACGAATTGCGCATCTGTCTCAATATCCCTCACAAATTCGACGAGGCGAGGGGGAATATAATTATGAATATGGATGATAGAGGCCGTCTTAACGGCCATTTCCAAAAGCTCATCTCCGTCCTTATTCGCGCCGCCATCCAGCACAAGGGCGCCGTCCGTAAACAGTCCGGCCATGTCCTTTCTATAATCTCTTTCGATAAAACAAAGAGAGTCAAATTTGGAATGCCGTTGCAGCGTGCGCGACAACCGCGCCGGGGCGCCCGCCAAAGGCGTGCTGCTAAGATGAACAATAGGATTAGGCATAGATAAACTCGCAGCGCGCCCCGTCATTCAACGCGCGTTTGAGAAATGATGCGCGAGTGGCTTTATCATCCAATTTTTCAATCAGACTGACATAGCGTTCACACAGGCCCTCACTTGCCAAAATGGCCGTGCATTCTTTCGAGACACTTTCGATATATTCAGAAAAACTTCCCGTGACACTTGGGGCGTCACTTTCTGAACATTTCAATTTTAGAACAAGATCACGCGCTGTCAAAGCCATCCGGTCAATATTCTCGATACGCTCAAACCCATTCCAAACCGGCATAAGCATATTAAATTGTTTTGGCGAAAAGCTCTGAATGCAAGATGTAACCGACTCTAACATTTGCTCGGGTTGATCGAAAATATCAATACCGGCAACGTCGAAGTCTTTTAAGGCCGCGGCGGTTTCTGCTGTGCAAATAATACGATCTGCTTTTTCGATGCAGTCGCGGTCGACACTGCCTTCGAAATCTGGCGTGTAAACGCAAATGAGTTTTGATGAATATGAGGATTGCTGGAGCGCAATAGGAAAAATATTGGCCGGGTTCACGGCAATGACGAAGCCATATTGCAGCAAACGGGCTTTTGATTTGGATATAAATCTCTCAATGGTCCGTGTCAGATCATCCGAACCCTTGAGTGCAGGCATGTCAGTTGTATCGCTAACGAGATCCACGATTCCCAAGTGACGGTTTCGGAAGGCGATAAATTTATTGTTCGACAAAATCTCAGCATATAGCCTGCATTCAAGCTCGGTCGGCTCATCCAAATTTCTAAGTAAAATAGAATTTTCTGTAATTTTTGCCGCTAGCTTCTGCTCGTCAATTTGTATGAGCTTGTTTGACCAAAAAGAGACTTTGGCGATGGTTCGCGGTTCAGCCGTAACTAGAGATCTGTGAAATAACTCTCGTGAGGATAGGTCCTGCCCCGTAAATTCATCAATTGTGCCGATCGGTATGGCTAAAGCATTATCTGAAGGAGAAACACCAAAATTAGGTTGAGACGAAGGGTTGACGACGACGTCTTCTAACTTTTGTTTTTCCACGGGTGTGCCCTGTAGGGCCAGATCCGCACTATCCCATGATCGTGTATTTGGAATCAAAGTCTGCCGAAGCTTTCGCATCCCGGGCACTCGGCTCAACCCAAGGTCTCGCCAAACTTTTAAAGCTAAAACTTTCAAACTCATTATCATCGCCCAGATGTGAGAAATGCCCCATCGCGAAGGATGTCTATTAAGGCCATCAAGGGTGACCGCAAGCCCATTACTGTTGAATCTGATTATTATCCGCTGCCTTAAAGCTCCAAAACCTCTCCAAAGTCGAATTCTGTAAGGGTAACTCAGCAAATTCGGTGGAGATATATATGAGCACAATCTTCAATGGAAAAATTGTGCGACAAGAAAATTAAAGCGGCAAATGGCCTTAGTCTGCGGGGCGTAAACCCGCAATCCGCACACTTTCGCCCGCCATGCAAAGAATGTGGTAAAATGTGCTGACCGGGATAGTGCTTGCGATATTTGCGCCGCAGGCATTGATTTGATCATTCCACAAGCCCTCTGCCGTCAGATAGGTCGGAAAAAGCGCGTCGATCGTGGCAGCGGCCATATCTCTTGCGCCGCCGACACCAATTTCTGCCATGGCAAGATGAGCCTTTATCACCTCTGTTTGAACCCAAAGGCGTTTGGTCTCCCGGCGAATGTTCCCGGATTTATCTTCTTCGTCATTGAGGAACCACCCGCGACCCATTTGGGCTGTTTTATATAGGGTTGATTGAAAGGCCGTCACATTGACCCCGGTGGCTTTCGCATATTGGCCCAAAAGCCAGATCCACTCAACGGCGTGGCCGGGCTCGGCCGTTTGACCCATGTCGCTGTCTGCCAGCGTCCAGTCTGACGCAAAGAACTCGCTGATCGTTCCGGAATCATAAAAGTGAGCCTGAAAAAGCGCGTACACCCGGTCGGCGAAAGCCAAGTGTTTTCGATTTTCAGTGATGCCATATAAGAATAGGCTGGCTTCAAAAAGGTGCATATGCGGGTTTTGACGGCGCGCCGCTTTAAGTCCCACCCGGTCGCTTTCCTTCCAGCCGCCGCAGGGGTGAGCCAAGGCGGCCTCTATCCAGCCAAGGAGGGCCTCCGCATCTCGCAAAAAGCGCGAGTCCTTCGTTAAGCCGTAAAGACTTCCGGCCGCGAGGACATAAAACGCGTGGTCATAAAGATCGCGCATGGGGTCTGTTACGGTCCCGTCCGCACTCACGCGGTGGACATATCCGACGGATTTCATTTTTGCGTAAGTCGACAAGGCAACTTCGCGCCCATCATACCAACCAAGGGATGTAGCTTTGGCATATACGTAAACTTGCCGCGCCAATACGCGCCAGCGGCGTTCGGCGACCACATCCGGTGTGCCGTCTAAATGTAAATGTTCGACCCAGCTATCATCCGTGCTTTGTCCATGCGTCGCCCAATAAGGCAGAGCGCGCAGGGCGCACCAGTCCTTCAAACGCGCCGAACTTTGCGTTAACGCGTCCATTTTTAAAGCTCAGCGGCGGAAGCCCGTATGAGAGCCCGAGCGCCTTCGCCGATATCTTTGTGGTTTCGCGCGAAAGCCATCACGGCTTCAAAATAGCCTAATTTGGACCCGCAATCATAATCCCGTCCGTCATAAGCTAGTGCATGGAAATCTTGCGTCTCCATGAGGCGCGCCATGGCATCGGTCAGTTGAATTTCGCCGCCCGCTCCTGCGGCTTGGTCTTTAAGAAGGCCCATAAGCTCCGGCTGTAGAATGTAACGTCCGGTAATTTTTAGATTGGACGGCGCGTCCTTTCGGGCCGGCTTTTCAACCATCCCGTCCATTGGGATGAGAGACCGAGACGTCACGTCGACACCTTCTCGCGGCTTAATTACGCCGTAACTGGACACCCGGTCATCCGGGACGGAATCAACGGCAATGATGTTTCCGCCAACATCATTATAGGCTTCCATCATTTGCGCGAGGCAAGAACGGACATCAGTTTGAATCAATACATCCGGCAGAAGAACCGCGAAAGGCTCATCACCGATAATATCCCGCGCACACCAAACCGCATGTCCCAAGCCTTTAGGCTCTTGTTGCCGCACAAAACTCATCGTGCCTTCGCGAGGCTGTTTGGCTTTTAAATGATCATAAATATCGGTTTTACCCTTGCGGCGCAGCGCATCTTCAAGCTCATAAGCGGAATCGAAATAATCAGAAATAGCGATTTTACCACGCGCAGTAATAAAGACGAAATGCTCAATTCCGGCCTCAACGGCTTCGTCCACGACATATTGTAGCGCCGGGCGATCAACGACGGTGAGCATTTCCTTTGGAACAGTTTTCGTCGCGGGCAGAACCCGCGTCCCAAATCCGGCAACGGGTAGAACGGCTTTTTTAACGGGCTTCATAATAATTTTCCCTGATATTTTGTTCATTTATCATCATACGGGGGTAGTTTATATTCTTCTGGTTATATCTTCTGGTCGAAATCACCGATTTCCGAATATTGGTTTAGACGGCGTTCGATTTCGCGGAACATCCCTATCATATTCTCTTCGGAGGCGGGACTCTCAACAACGACCACGAGATTGGGCGTGTTCGAGCTTGCGCGCATGAGGCCCCATGTACCGTCTTCAAGTGTAAGGCGTACGCCATTGACGGTGTTTACATCAACGATGGACTGACCGAGAATTTGCATTCCGGCGTCTGCATCGGTTTTTACCTCAGCGATAATGCGGTCAACGACCTCATATTTCTCTTCATCTGCGCAAAACGGACTCATCGTTGGTGAGCCCCAGGTTTTCGGCAGGGCCTCGCGAAGGTCAGACATTTTTTTACCTGAATTACGATCGAGCATCTGCAAGATCGCGATGGCAGAAACGAAACCATCATCATATCCGCGTCCAATGGGGGCGTTGAAGAAATAATGTCCGGATTTTTCAAATCCGACCAAGGCGTTCAAATCATGCACGCGGCGTTTAATATAGGAATGACCCGTTTTGTAATAATCGGTTTTCGCGCCATTGGCCTTTAGCACGGGATCTGTGTGGTAAAGTCCGGTTGATTTCACATCGACAACAAATTGCGCATTGTCATATTGTTCCGATAAATCGCGGGCCAGCATCACGCCGACTTTATCGGCGAAAATCTCTTCGCCTTCATCATCAACAACGCCGCAGCGGTCGCCGTCTCCGTCAAACCCCAAAGCGACTTCGGCCTTATTCTCCAGGCAGGCATCGCGCATAGCATGAAGCATCTCCAAACTTTCAGGGTTTGGATTATAATTTGGGAAACTCCAGTCCAGATCACATTCCACCGGAATGACATCTGCGCCGATACGTTTCAAAACCTCTTCGGCGAAGGCTCCCGCCGTTCCGTTGCCGCAAGCTGCGACAACCCGAATAGGCCGCGACAATTTTACGTCCTTTGTCAGATCGTCGATATATGCCTCGCGGACTCCTTCAACATAACGGTAGCTCCCGCCTGCGCGGGGCTTTGACTCGCCGCCCAAAACAATCGCTTTCAAGCGGGCCATTTCGTCGGGTCCGAACGTAAGCGGTGCTTCGATTCCCATCTTTACGCCCGTCCAGCCGTTCGAGTTATGGCTCGCAGTCACCATGGCAACGCCCGCGCAGTCGAGATGGAATTGAGCGAAATAGGCCATAGGGGACAGCGCCAAGCCTATGTCATGGACATTAACGCCCGCATTCATCAACCCTGTCATGAGGGCCATTTTGATACCGAGAGAATAATGTCGAAAGTCATGACCGACCGCGATATTCGGATCGACGCCGCGTTCATACATCAGGGTTCCAAGTCCTTCGCCGAGCGCTTGAACGCCGTAAAGGTTAAGCTCCGAGGGCTTTTCTTCGCTGGGCAGCCCAAACCACCAGCGGGCATCATACTCGCGAAACCCCGTGGGTTTGACCAAAGGGTCGGTTTCAAAGGCCAATGTATTCGCAGCAATATTGGAGCGCGGCGTGCGTGTCATATCATACTTCCCACAGTTGAGCAGCGCTAATAGCCCCAAATCCCTAATAATTTGGGAAGGTCGGGGTGGCTTTCCTCAGGTGCTGAGGCGTCCGCTACGACCAAAAATGACTGGCATCAGAATTGCAGCGCTTTTGTGCCGGGTGGAACAGAGAGGCGCGTGCTGTGAATTTAGTCAAACAATCAGCAACTATTCTGGCGGTATTGCTTTTCGCCGGTTGTGGAGGCAGCGCCGATAGTTCGTCTACGCCGCAAAATCTGTCTAGCTCGCAGCCTACCCCAGCAACAGGTTCGACCGAAATAACAGGCAAGGTTACCTATGACCGTGTGCCCCATACGTTAAGTTCAGGGCTGGATTACGAGAACACTATTGAATTACCGGTGCGGGGCGCGGTGGTTGAGGCCGTCACAGCTTCGGGAGAGGTTCTCACTTCGGGTGTGTTAGATTCGAGTGGGACTTACGCCCTAACGGTTGATGCAGGCACCGAGGTGCGAATCCAAATCAAATCCCAATTGCTTTCCAATGCCACCGCCAAGTGGAATTTCAGCGTAACAGATAATACCCAGGACAATCAGCTTTATGCGCTTCAAGGGTCATTGGCGAGCTCCGGCACGAATAGTCGACAGACGCGGAACCTGCATGCGCCGCATGGATGGACGGGACAATCCTATGAAAACCCCCGGGCCGCTGCGCCCTTCGCTATATTGGATAGCGTTTATTTAGCCGCGCAGAGTTTTGCAGATATAGACCCGAACATTGAGTTTCCGGAGCTGGAAATTCGTTGGAGCACTGAGAATAAGACTGTGATCGGGAATAAGGCTTTGGGGCAAATCGGGACCTCGGCTTATTTCCCGGAAATAGATGAGGGCACCATATATCTGCTGGGCGAAGAGGGCCGCGACACGGATGAGTATGATCCGCATGTTGTTCTCCATGAGTGGGGGCATTATTTCGAACATCAGATGTCTCGTACCGATTCGATTGGCGGTCTGCATTCTCTGAATGATCGCCTCGACCCGCGTGTTGCCTTTAGCGAGGCTTGGGGGAATGCGTTATCTGCTATTCTCTTAGATGATCCGACCTACCGCGATAGCTCCGGCAGCAATCAATCCTCAGGCTTCTCATTCAATCTCGAGGCGGGACAATATGCTAATCCTGGTTGGTTTAGTGAGGCGTCCATCGGGTCGATTATCTATGATATTTCTGACGAGACATCTGACGGCGCGGACCGCCTTTCCGCCGGCTTGGGGCCGCTTTACACCGTGATGCGCAGCGAAACTTATACAGACGGGCCTGTATTTGCGACGATATTCGCGCTGGCCGATGGGATGCGCCGTGAATTTCCGGATACGGCTCCGGCTTTGGAAGCGCTACTTGGGGCGCAGTTAATTTCAGGCGAAGGCGCGAACGGAAACGGCGAAAGCAATAGCGGGGCCATTCGGTCAGCTTTGCCCGTCTATAAGGAAGTACGCGTAAACGGCGCTGCGGCGCAGCTCTGCTCGGTGGATGATGCGGGGCTCCATAATAAGCTTGGGAACCGCGAATTTATATTTCTGAGTTTAGACGCAGACACTGACGTCACGCTTGAGCTGATCAAAACTTCCGGAGACGATGACCGCGACCCGGATCTGAATATTTGGCAAGGCAACAGACTTGTTCATGAATCAAGGTCTTCGGCCCAAGGGCAAGAGGTTTTGCAAACCCGCCTGTCCGCAGGAGATTATGTGATTGAGGCTTTCGACTTCTTCAACATCAATGGCGCGGGCTCAAAACGAGGCGATGGTTGCTACAGCTTTACTGTAACGGAATAGATTATGTTCATCAAATTATTAAGAATAACGGCGTCTGCAGTGATATTTGCGAGTGCCCAAACTGCGGCCGGCGCCGATCATACGCATCAAAAATCAGACGCTCAGGCTCACGCCGGATATGTGAAACCCGGCGCCGCCGTCGCCTTGTCGCATGATTATGACGGTAAAACGCAGCTCGGCGAATTTGAAACCATCACGGCATCGATCAGCCATATTTACGAGAGCGGGGCCTTATCCATAACGCTTTTGTCGCCGCCGGAATTGCAAGTTTCAGCTTTCGTGCCCGTTCAAAACAGCCCAATTTATCAGGGGTCCACATTTGAACTTCCTATTCAATTTTCCGCAGCCGTAAACGGCGCTTTTACCCTTAGCTTTGAGACGGTCTATGAAAGTCCCGAAGGGCAGCAAAGCCGCCGTGTATTATCCATACCGGTATATATTGGAACGACCGCCGTTGAGAAATCGAACAGTGTCGAGAGCGACGCGATTAAGACGGTTTCAAAAACGGGCGTGATTGGTTTAGCCGCGATTGAAGTGATCGAGTAAAGAGCCCTAAAAAGCTGCCGAGACCTATAGAAATTTATTCGAGTTTCTGGGAAGAGGTTTTATGCAATTTATTGATCTTCACGCGCAACAAACCCGTTTGAAAGACGAGATCGACGCGGGCATTGCGGACGTTCTTCGTCATGGCCGCTATATTTTAGGTCCGCAAGTGGAGACATTTGAAACCGAGCTCGCGAAATTCGCAGAAGCCAAACACGCTATCAGCTGCGCCAATGGCACTGACGCGATTTTACTCCCATTGCTCGCTTGGAATATCGGTCCCGGCGACGCTGTTTTCTGCCCGTCCTTTTCCTATTGCGCGACCGCCGAAGTTGTCGCGCTGCGCGGGGCGACACCTGTCTTTGTCGATGTGGACCGCGGCACATATAATATGGACCCGGAAAGCCTGCAGACCGCGATTGCGCAGGTCATTCGCGAAGGCAAGCTCACGCCGCGCGCGGTCATCGTTGTCGACCTCTTTGGGCAATGCGCGAATTATCCCGCCCTGACGCCGATTGTGCGCGAGGCCGGGTTAAAGCTCATTTCCGATTGCGCGCAGGGTTTTGGCTCGACGCTGAACGGTGAGCATCCACTGGCTTGGGCAGATGTCCAGACCACCAGTTTTTTCCCGGCCAAGCCTCTGGGCTGCTACGGGGACGGCGGCGCAGTTCTGACCGATGACGACGCGCTAAATGACCTCATGCGCTCCCTTCGGTTTCACGGGCGGGGCGAAGCGCCGTTTGATAATGACCATATCGGGATGAACTCGCGTCTCGATACGTTGCAGGCCGCCGTGCTTTTGCCAAAGCTGGCGGTTTTCGCTGATGAAATAGAGCGCCGAAACGCCATCGCTGCGCGATATTCAGATGGCCTGAAAGACTATGTTTCCCGCGTGCCGGAAATTCTGGACGGAGTGATTTCGACTTGGGCGCAATATACGATTGAGGTCGAGGACAGAGACCATCTTGCCGATGCGCTGAAAGCCAAAGACATTCCAAGCGCGCGCTATTATCCGCTGCCTATTCATATGCAGACAGCTTATCGCGATTTTCCCGTTGCAGGGAATGGCCTGCCAAATACAGAGGCTGCGCGGCATAGCGTCATCAGCTTACCGATGCACGCGTACCTGACCCGCGCGGATCAGGACTTAATTATTGAAACCGCGCAGGACGCTTTAAAGGTTTAAGCGATTACGGCTTCGCGAATGGCTTTGAGCGTTTTCAACAAACCACCCGCATCCTTGATATCCAAACAGCTTGGCGCATCACAAAGCGCTGCATCCGGGTCCGTATGAAATTCCAAGAATACGCCATCTGCGCCGGCCGCGACGGAAGATTTCGCGATAATCGGGACACCTTCGCGGCGGCCGCCTGTTGACGCCCCTGCCGTGCGCGGGTCAGCGCCCGGCAATTGAACGGCATGTGTCGCGTCAATTGTGACGGGAACGCCCAAGTCGTGCATGGAGCCCACACCAAGCATATCCACGATGAGATTATTATACCCAAAGCTCGTCCCGCGCTCGCAAAGCACAACCGGGAGGTCCGGTGCGACTTCGCCAATTTTTGAGACGATATTCTTCGTATCCCACGGCGCCAAGAATTGCGCTTTTTTCACATGGAGCAATCCGCCCGCGGCTTGCGTGGCTTCGGCCATAGAGACGACGAGGTCTGTTTGGCGGCAAAGGAAAGCGGGGAGCTGTACGATTTCGGCGACGGCGGCAACGGCCTCCGATTGCGCGGTTGTGTGAACATCCGTACAAATCGGAACATTGAGCTCGCCTTTGACTTTCTCAAGCATTGCGAGGCCTTTTTCCATACCGGGACCGCGATAAGATTTAATAGAGGAGCGATTGGCTTTGTCGAAACTGGCTTTAAACGCATAAGGCAGGCCAAGCTCTGCGCAGACACTTTTCAATTCCGTGCCAATTTCAAGCGCGAGGCCAATGTCTTCTAAAACGTTCAATCCGGCAATGACGGCCAAGGGGGCTGTACCGCCAATGGACCAATCGGACTTAGAGAGTTTAATCGTTTTCATGTCATATCGCTCTTCAAAATAAGTTGCGGCCCTCTCGCCGAAATGGGCGAAAGTGTCAAGTTACGGGACTGCCATGCACCATGATGCCGAAATGCAAGCAAGCGCCTGTCTCTACCGACAATCCAGTGTCCGGCCTTGTCACGACTTTCCTCGATTTAAGGACTGCCCGCAGGGTCGGCCCTCACGACGGAAGACCGAATAAGTAGTTTTGTTTTACGCAAAGGCTAACCCTGCGGCAGCAGTTTTTGATGCAACGGTCGGGGGTCCTGCACGTCAAACCTTCCGGTCATGCACGCCACAATATCCAAGCCCCTGGTGAGAGGGTGAGGATATGCCGAAACAACGTGTTTCCTACCACGCGGCTCCAGCCCCAATGTTTCCAACGGTCGTGACGGCCCCGGTTTAAGATCAGGCAGTCGACGCTCGCCGCAAAAGGCCCGGCACACGCCCGGTTCTCACACCAAGCCGCTCAGCCCTACCGTCTCTCAAACCGGTCCCAGCAATTTTCCGAAGGAAAAATGCAAAGCGTCCATGTGTTGTTACCAACACTTGAACGAGGTGAGCTCCTACCTGTCCTACGTCTGAAAGAACCCATTTAATATGACGCAGTTTTTCGATGTGAGGATTATGTTTTCACAAATGAAGGACGCCGCACGTTAAGGCCTTGAAAAAGCGGTTTGAAATTGTGGAAAGAGCTCGGGAAAAGCGCGGGTTTAGGGATAGTTTTTCGGTAACGCATTGGGTTTGAAGATGTTTCCGACTGTATTTCAAACAAAAAAAGGCCCAGAGCGCTTGAACAATCGAACAGCAGCCTCTGGGCAAAAAAGTTGTAACATCGGGGAAAGTCGATGATGTATTTTATTTATTGCACACATCCCCTGAATGGGAGCTAAACCACTCGACGCGCCCGAATTTTAACGGTCACCGTGAAACACGGGGCGCAAAAGGGCGTCATTTGGACAGATTCGGTGCAATGTCATAAAATTGTCACGGGAATATGGAAGCTACCAGCTCCGGCAAAAAGGTCGAGTAACTTCAATTTTAGAACGCGCATAAAAAAGCACTTTCAGGTAACCGGGTTGAACTCCGGGCCTGAAAGTGCCATTTTCATAATGTTGTCGCCAAACAATACCGAAGCCAATCGGAAGAGCCGCCCTTGTGGAAGGGGCGGGCATCATAATTTTTATTTTCTCAGCACTGCAATTGAGGTCTTAGTCTTTCAGTAAAGGAAACACCATATGCAGATCCAAACATTTTCAGCACCGGCAGCTATGGTTTCGTTAAGTTGATTCAACGAATCAAAGTATTCGCCAGTATCTTTTCTTTTCCATTTCCCTTTGGTTGCGACGGCAACAAACCTGTCTCCCTTATAATGTCTGAAGATTTCAAACTCCTCTGGAAAATTAACGTCGTTTCTTTTGTCGTAGAAACCTTCTGGATAGCTGACGCGAGGGTTTAGTTTTTCGGTTATATTTTGCAGCGCCCCTAAAACATTTTTGCGGTCGCATTTTAAGAGCCTAGCAAGAACTTCGTTCTCACTGTGTTCGTTAGGCAAGCGCTCCTTCCAAATGGCGGCGAATACGTCGGTAGATATCTCGATTGTTTTCATGCGTCTCCGCTATATGTTCGCTGAATGTTAGTCAATAGCAAATTTTGCTATTTTAATACCTTTGACTTCTTAAGCCAAATTTATAACCCGAAACCGGCCAGCGGTTTCGGCGCTTCGCTGTAAATAGTCCCCCGGACTATTTACGACCGCTCCGCGCGTCATCAAACAATTCCGCCAATTTTTCCGTCATGGCGCCGCCGAGCTGTTCCACGTCCATGATCGTTACGGCGCGGCTGTACCAGCGGGTGACGTCATGACCGATGCCGATGGCGACGAGTTCGACCTC
>ENA-ORXR01000417-ORXR01000417.1-marine-metagenome-genome-assembly--contig:-NODE-417-length-59115-cov-10.439920_pt1 | contig 59115 bp, 46 predicted proteins | sample MGYA00237866_ERZ511479 | MGnify/ENA metagenome assembly ERZ511479 | reverse complement strand
CTCGCGTCGATGCTTGCGTCGCGTCTTTACGTGCGGCAGGTTGTCCTCGGGCAGCGAACGTCGGTGTGATCAACGCTGACCCTCGGCACTCGCTGCAGCTGTCGAGCACGTGAGCGTAAGCCGTCGGCGACAGCAGACGTCGGGCGATTTCTGCACCGAGGCCAGGCACGACGAGGAGATGCAGCGCCGGTGGGAAATTTCCGCGGCGCTCTGAGCCTGTCAGAATCACGTTTATTGACACTGGACTACTCTCGTCATGATCAACCCACAGAAGTCGCTCTGGCTTCGCGCCGAACACAAGCCCCGGGAAGCGCGGGCGGCCGTTGTGCCTACTGATGCCGGAACGCTTGTCGATGCCGGCTTCGATGTGGTCATCGAGCAGTCGACGCAACGCGCATTCGCGACCGAGGAGTATGTTGCCGCAGGTTGTCGTCATGCCGCCGAGGGTGCCTGGCAGGGCGCTCCGCCGTCTGCCGTGATCATCGGACTGAAGGAACTCGATGTCGCGCTCGGTCCGTTCCGGCATCATCACGTGCACTTCGCTCACGCCTTCAAGGGTCAGCAAGGCTGGCGAACCGTGTTGCGTGCATTCGAGGCCGGCGGTGGACGACTTTCCGATCTCGAATTTCTCGTTGACGAGACGGGCCGTCGTGTCGCAGCTTTCGGCTACCGGGCGGGTTATGTTGGGGCGGCGCTCGGTCTGCTGGCCCTGGCGGCGCAGCGAAGTGGTGTCGTACCGGTCCTCGACAAGCTTGAACCCTGGCGCGATGCGAGGTCCCTGCTTGCCGAGGTAACCGCGGCCGTGGCCAGCATGGAGACGAGACCGCGCATGCTGATCATCGGGGCACGCGGGCGCAGCGGCAAGGGTGCCGACGCCATGGCCCGGGAAGCCGGTGCGGAGATAACCGCCTGGGACGTCGACGAGACGGCAAGGGGCGGGCCGTTCGATGCCATTCGCGAGCATGATCTGCTCGTCAACTGTGTCTACCTCGACAACCCGGTCGCTCCGTTCACCACGCCTGCCCATCTCGGCGCGAGCATGCGCAGGCTCGGGGTCATTGTCGACGTGAGTTGCGATCCCTACGGTGACTTCAATCCCTTGCCGTTGTACGACCGGGCGACAACGATGGACGAACCGGTGATTCGCCTGTCGAGTGATGCCCCGCCGATCGATCTGATCGCGATCGATCATCTGCCATCGCTTCTGCCGCGCGAAAGCAGTGAGGAGTTCTCGGCATCACTTCTACCGCATCTGCTGGCGCTCGGCAGTGGTGGATCGAAAGTCTGGGAACGCGCCGACGCCGTGTTCGAGAAACGCCTTCATGCGGCACTGCAAGCGGAGGATTCCCCGTGAGTCTCGCCTTGTCACGTGCGGACATCGACGCGCTCGACAAGCGTGAACGAGCGAACTTCGTCAACTGCCTGTCGGGATTCAAGGGGGCCTGTCTGCTCGGTACGCGCAGTGATACCGGTATCGACAATCTCGCGATCGTCACCTCGACTTTTCATGTGGGGGCGGCGCCGCCGCTGATCGGCCTGCTCATGCGTCCCCCGAGCGTGCCTCGACACTCGCTCGAGAACCTGCGTCAGTCCGGTGTCTATACCTTGAATCACGTTGCCTGCGAGATGGTAGAACGCGCCCACAAGACTTCTGCACGCTGGCCACGGGAGATCTCGGAGTTCGATGCCTGCGGACTCACCACAGAGGCGACGGCGGTGGTTGCAGCGCCTTATGTTGCCGAGAGTCCGGTGCGTATCGCGCTGTCACTGGTCGAGAGCCACGAACTCGTCAATGCGACGATCCTGATCGTCGGCGAGGTTCTCGAGGTCCGGATGCGCCAGGACGTACGGGCAGAGGATGGGCATGTCGATCTGTCTGAACTCGACGTCGTGACGGCCTGCGGACTCGATGCCTACCATGAGACACGTAAACTCGAACGGCTTGAGTACGCTAAGCCTGTTCCTGGTAAAGCGGCAACCTGATAGTGATTTGCCACGGGGCAGGCAGTCGATCAACCTGCTCCGGAATCGGACGAACATCCACTGGCGAGGCAGTCGATGACGCTGCTCGTGAACGGGTCAAGCACTGACGGGAGTCAGACTGGCATCAGCTGCTGGATCAGACCGGAAACGATGGCAAGCGTCGCACCCGTGGTCAGTATCAAGCGCAGACGGCCATACCAGAAGGGCAGCAACCTGTTCTCGACGGCATCGCGATCGATCAGGTACTGAAAGACGAAACCCATCGCCAGCACGGCGAACATCGCAGTGTCGGGCAACAGCAGCGCCACCCAGGCAACCAGACCAGGCAGGATGGACAGCGTCAGTGGCCACCATCGGGCCAGACTGGCTTCGTCGACAAGTAGCCGGCCCCAGCGAACGCCACCGAGAAAACTCAGGATCACGGCGCCGTAGCGTCCGAGCAGGATGACGCCGTGTTCAGCCATCACCGGGATCGGGCACCACACCATGATGGCGCCGAATGCGAAGGGAATCAGGCCCGCGACGCCGAGAACAAGCGCTGGAAGCGGTATCGCCTCTATTGCCGGTCGGCCCGTTCGACCCCGTTTGAACGCAGATGGCCTGGATGCTCGGGCGGGTGTCACAAGAGCGCCTCGATATCGGCGATCAGACGCTCACCCAGCGGCAATACGCTGGAACCGTAGTGCCGCATCGCCCGGCCCTGCCGGTCGATCAGATACTTGTTGAAGTTCCAGTCAGGTGGCTGGCCGGCATCGCGGGCCAGGTCTCGGTAGAGCGGGTGAGCATCGCGTCCACTGACCGAAATCTTCTCGAACATCGGGAAGGTGACGCCATAGTTCAGCTCACAGAAGCGGGCGACCTCCTTTTCGTCGGCCAACTCCTGGCGAAAGTCGTCGGAGGGAAATCCGAGCACATGAAAGCCGCGCTCGGCGTAGCGTCTGGAGAGTTTCTCGAGTGCCTCGAACTGTGGGGTGAAGCCGCACTTGCTGGCCGTATTGACGATCAGCAGCACCTTGTCGCCATATTCTTCGCACAAGGGTTGCGACACACCGTCGACCAACGGGCGCAGAGCATGCGCGAGGAGCGGTGCACAGGCGTGGCCGGCGACATCGCTCGCCGGCACTTTCGTCACTTCGGACGCTCGCGCCTCCTGTCCAGCGGCTAGCATGGTGGCTCCACCGAGTGTGCGGAAGAGCCAGTGTCGTCTGTCGGACCTCATGAGCGTATTACCTCGTCAACGTCGCCACCCGTACCGGCGGGCAAGGTGGCTGAAGATTACTACCTGAAGAATTTCCATGCGCTGGTCGGTTTCGTCGAAGAAACCTACGCTGATTGCCTGCTGCCCGATGAACGGGATTGGCTGTTGGCGCTGCGCCGCTGTTCCGGGTCGGCACAACGATTGTACGTCCGCTTGATCGGCCGGAAGCGCAGCGTCTTTCGTCTCGCTCGACTGCACTATCCGGAAATCGATGACCTTGCCTCGGCGGCGGCCGAGCTGGTCTCGAGCGAACTGGCGACAGCCGCGCCACCGGCGACGCTCGCCGAGCTGCTGGGGGCGTTCACCCGGCGCGAGATTGTCGAGAGATTGTCGCTCGGAGCATCCGCACGGGCCACGCGCCAGGAGCTGACCGAGCACCTCCTGTTACCTGCTGCCGCGGCCGAGGAACCGGCCATGTGCAAACGTCTGCTGGCAGATGAGCGCTGCCTGATTCTGCATGGTCATGCCCACCTGTCGTTGTTTCGACTCTGTTTCTTCGGGAATCTGTATCAGGATCTGAGCGAATTCGTGCTGAGTGATCTCGGCACGGTACGCTACGAATCCTATGCAATGCCCGCGGGTGAGCGAGCGTTCGGAAATCGGTCACAGATTGACGCGCATCTTCGCTACTTCGAATGCGAGTGGTTGTTCGAGACCGGGAATACGCGGGATGAAAAAAGCTTGCAGTCGCTCGTGGCACAGCTTCCGGTGCCTGGCCCGGGCGATGTGTCACTGCGGCGACGCACCGACCGGCTTTGCAATCGGATAGCGCGTCAATTTGAACGCCTGGATCTGCACGACGAGGCACTGACCCTCTATGCCGCGTCGCGACGACCGCCCGCTCGCGAGCGCCGGGTTCGGCTGTTGCTTGCGGCCGAGCGTACCAGCGAGGCGTTGACGCTATGTGAGGCCATGCGCTGCGAACCGCGAGCCGACTCGGAATTGCAGTTCGTGGAACGCGTATACCGTCGACTGCAACGTGAGCACCGACGCGCGGGGACATCGGTTCGAGCTCCCGTCAGAGTCGAGCCTCGTGTCTACCGTCCACCCACGACCCGTCTTGTCCTCAGGCGAAATCCGGCCTGGCGTCGCAACGTCCGGGTGGAACGCGTCGCGCGTCGCTATTTCCAGAGACACGGCGAATGCCACTACGTCGAGAATCGACTGGTGTGCGGCATGCTCGGCTTGCTGGCCTGGGACATCATCTTCATGCCGGTGCCCGGCGCATTCTTCCATCCATTTCAGAACGGGCCGGCCGATTTTCGTGAAGCGGGTTTCCGCGCAGCGCGTGAGGATGCCTTCGCCGCTCGCCTCGCAGAACTCGAGCAACCCGACGGTCTGAGCGCACGAGTCATGTCGACCTGGCAGTCCCGCTACGGCATTGCCAATCCGCTGGTGCAGTGGAGCGCGTTGAACGAGGTGCTCATCGAGCGTGCCCTGTCGATCATCCCGGCACGCCACTGGCAGTCGATGTTCACGCGTGTGCTGGCGGATACGCGCGAAAATACCAGCGGCCTGCCCGACCTCACCCTGTTTCGGCCGGACGGCAGCTACGAATTCATCGAGATAAAGGGCCCGGGTGATGCCTTGCAGTCCAACCAGCGCCGCTGGTTGGAATACTTCAGTCGTCACGGCATTCCTGCACGCGTCGTGAACATCGTCTGGAGCGATGCCGACGCCGAATTCGATGCCGACGCCGCAGCGGAGTCGGGTGCGTGAGCGTGAGCACGGTCACTTCAAGCGACGATTCACCGTCGCTGGACGAAATTGCCGCCGCATCGGGTAGAGCAGCCTGCGGAGATCCGGCTGCAACTGACCGCATCATCCGGATTGCGGTCACGACACTCGCTGACTTCGCGTGCCGTTGCGGGGATCTCGATAATACCGCCGTGGTGGGTCCGACGGCACGTGACGGCCAACAGGCGCATCAACGCGTGCAGGCCGCGAGTGAGGGGGCAACGGAGGTCCGCCTGCAACGTCGAATCCAGCTGGACGGACGCTGGCTGGAACTGTCCGGGCGCGTCGATCTCCTCGATCGGGAACGGGGTGCAATCGGTGAGATCAAGAGCACGCTGGTGCCGTCATCCAGACTCCCTGAAACACGCCAGGCGTTACATCGTGCGCAACTTTACCTGTACGGCTGGCTTTGGCTCGGACAGGAGGATGTCGACGCGATCGAGGTGATACTCGAACGGGTCTACGTGAACCTGCGGAACGGGGCCACGGAAACGCTTGCAGAGACGCTCGGGCAGGGTGCACTGGATGCGCATGCCGAGCACGCGCTGAGTGTCTGGTTATCCTGGCAACGCCTGCTCGATGAACGTCAACATACTTTGCAGAGAACAGCCCGGGCCATACCGTTTCCGCACGCGGATTTTCGGGACGGGCAGCGTCGCATGGCGGTTGCCACATATCGCTGTCTGCGTGATGGCGGTGCGCTGCTGGTCGAAGCGCCCACGGGGATCGGCAAGACCATCAGCAGCCTGTATCCCGCGGTGAAGGCACTCGGCGAGCGCCGCTGCCGTCAGGTCTACTATCTGACGGCCAAGGTGTCTGGTCGGCAAAGTGCGACAGATGCGCTGCAGCGGCTGACGAGCGGTGGGCTTGCCGTCTCAGCGCTGACTCTTCGTTCCCGTGAGTCGAGCTGCTTCTGCGAGCGAGGCCGTTGCGAACGTGACGAGCAGGCGCGCTGTCCCATGACGCTCGGCTTTCATGATCGTCTGCCAGCGGCGCGCATCGAGCTCATCTCCCTGGGTGTGGTGACGCCGCAGGAACTCGATGAGATTGCCTGGGATCATCAGCTGTGTCCGCATGCGCTGGCGCGTGAACTGTTGCCCTGGCTGGACATCATCATCGGCGATTTCAATCATGTCTTCGATCCGCTGTCGCGTCTGTCACAGCCGGAGCGATTGGTCCGCCAGTCGGCCCTCTTGATCGATGAGGCGCACAATCTCCTGCCGCGATCTCGGGCGATGTATTCGGCATCCCTTTCCCGCCGCGACTGCGATGCAGCCGAGAGAGCGTGTTCAGTCGCTCTGCCGCTGATCTCACGTCAGATTGCAACACTGAGCAGAGCGCTGCTGGACGCCGGAAAGGGACGACAGACAGGTGAGTCAGTCGCGGCGGAAATCATGCCACCGGTGCTGCGTCGGGCCGGCAAGCTGCTTGAGCTGTTGCTGGATACATCTGGCGATGGTGTCGTCCTGCCGGGCGAGGCGTCGAGCTTGTTGCAGCGGTTGACAAGATTCGTGACCGTTGCCGCGCTGGCGGATGATGAACATTGTGTCGTGGTTGCCGTGGAGGCGGAGCAGCACAGCCGAGCGGTTGAACTCCGGCTTGTCTGCCTGGATGCTGCGAAACTCCTCTCGCGTCAGCGATCGCGTTTCTTCGCGAGCATCGTCTTCTCCGCGACGCTTGCTCCCCTGGATTTCTACCGCGAGCGTCTGGGTCTGCCGGACGATGCCTTCGCGCTGACGCTGCCTTCGCCGTTTCCACCTGAACGTGCACTGCACTGCATCGTTCCGTGGATCGATACGCGTTTCCGCAAGCGTGACGCCTCGCTTGTGGCGCTCGTGAGGTTGATAGCTCAGATCAGTGATGCGAAGCCCGGCAACTATCTTGTCTGTCTACCCTCGTTTGTCTACCTCGAGAAAGTCTTTGACGCCTACCAACTGGAGCGCCCCGAGCAAATGCTCTGGCGACAGCAGCCCGGCGGCGTATCCCAACGTACTGCGACTCACCCGTCGGACGCGCCGTTCGCCGAGGCAAGCATCGGTTTCGTGATTCTTGGTGGTGTCCACGCCGAGGGGATCGACTACAAGGGTGACGCACTGATCGGAGTCATTATCGTCGGGACGGCGCTGCCACCACCCGGGCTCGTACAGGAGTTGATGGTGAAGCGCCTGGATGTGCGAGGCAACAGTGGTTTCGATCTGGCCGTGCGTTACCCCGGGTTTGTCCGGGTACTGCAGACGGCCGGACGGGTGATCCGTGGAGAGGCTGATCGCGGCGTCGTGATTCTCGTGGACGACCGCTTCGGCGGAAGCTTCTATCGTCAACTGTACCCCGCCCACTGGAACGTCTGGCGTACCGGCAGTCCGGAAGCGCTCGTTAGCATCGTCTCCGCCTTCTGGTCAGGCAAGCTGCAAGAGTCCGACCCCGTCAATATCAAGGTGGCAGACTAGGCAGAGCGCGCAACTTATTCGTTGACGAGCCCTGAGCTACGGCGAGTGCGAGTTGTCTTGCCTCGTGTAGCGCTCTTCGAAACCGTGGTCTTCCTTGCCGATGCCCGCTTCGATGCCGTCTTGCGTACAGGAGCCTTCTTCACTGCCGGCTTCGTCGTGGCGCTCCTTCGCACAGGTGCCTTGCTTGTAGTAGCGCTGCGAGTTGAAGTCCTCTTCGCGGCCGTTTTCTTCGCTGTGCTCGTGCGAGCCGGCGCTTTGCTTGCGGTCGCCTTGCGAGCGGGGGCCTTCTTCACGGCCGTTTTCTTCGCAGCGCTCTTGCGAGCCGCTACCTTCTTCTCAGAAGCTTTGCGGGCGGGCGATGCGATCGCGGCGGCTTTCTTTCTAGAAGCAGGCTTGCGTTTTTGCAGAGAGCCCGGTGTTGCTGCATCGGTTGCCCTTCCAGCGGAGGACTTTTTTCCGCTGGGCGTGCTCTTCGGTGTCTTGCTCAGGTTGCGATTGACGCTCTTGCGAACACGGTTTGCTTTCATCGATTGATTCTCGGTATCTGGTTCAGGATTTCCCGCGCACTGCAAATAGCGTGCGTCGCTGGAAAAACTGTAGAGAAACCGTATCAACGGACGCGCCATGTCCCACATTCGGTGCCATCAAGTGCACTGAGGTGGTGAGCAACATCACCAAAAACGTGTCTCCACATGCGTAAACATGTCAGAATTCGGCTGCGTGAACAATGAGACTGAAGGCAACTCAGTTGATCAGTGAGGCGAGTAGCATTTGCTCGATCTGATGACTTTCTCGCGCGGATGGTGGTAGCCTCAGTGAACTTGACCGAAGCCGCTCGCACTAACTGGAGGTAGCGCGATCTTGTTGTCGTGTTGGTTGATACTGGAAAGGGGAAAACCGGGATGCTGATCCTGAGCAGGCGGACTGATGAATCTATCGTCATCGGCGATGAAGTCACCATCACGATTCTGAGCGTCAAGGGAAAGCAGGTGCGCATCGGAATTACCGCACCGCCCGATGTGAGTGTGCATCGGGAAGAGATCTATCAGAGGATCCAGTCGGGCGAGGAGGCAACCACAAATGCCACTGAAGCCGAGACCGAGACTGGATCTGCAGACTAGAAGTGCTCCAACGTGAGCCCGTCGATATCACATTGATGCACCACAAACTGGCAGGAAGCTGAAACTGCTGGTTCGAGTCGGCTGACTCCGGATGGAATTTAATGCGGGCGCATTGCGCGTACCGTCACCGTCTGATCGAGTCGTTTTATGAAAAAGCCCCTGCAATAACAGGGGCTTTTTCATTCCGGATCAGAGAACCTGGTGGTCGAGCGAAAGGGCGGCAACCGCCGACTGCTCTGCAGTAACGTCGTTGGTCAACACGGCGGTACTCGCGTTTGCCGTTGTCAGGTAAGTTGCGCCAACGCGGACCAGGTCCTCGAGCGTTACCGACAAGATGCGCTTGCGGAACGCTCGTCGACGCTCTGCGGTGCGGCCAAAGAGCTCGGCTTGCCAGGCACTGCGAGCTTCCCCGGCGGGTGAGCCGGGCTTGTCGATGCTGCCGATGACGCTGAGGATCGCCTCCTCCAGTTCCCTTGGGTCATGACGGTTCGTGCCGAGCCAGTCTATGGAGCGATCGAAGTCGGCGAGTGTCTCGACGAGCCGGGGATCCCGGTAGGAAAAGAAGCGGAAGGATGCGCTGTCGGCATCTTGTGATGCACCGCCTCCGTAGGCGCCGCCCGTCTCTCGGATGGCTCGGTGAAGATACCCGTTACGGAGAAAAGGACCCAATACGGCAAGCGCCGGCGCATCAGCGTGAGCTGACGGAACAGTCGGATAGGCGCGTGCGCAAAAGTTCACTTCTGTGCTCGTCGTCCAGATTTCGCTGACCTGTTCGCGAACGGGATCAGGCGAGTGAGCATCGAACGAAGCGACGTCGCCGGGAGAGCCCACACCCTTGAACAGATCATCTAGAACGTTCTCCACATGCTCGGCTTCGGCGATGACAAGGTAGTGGCGTGGTGCCGCTTGCAACGCCGCATGGATGCTCGATAGCTGTTCGCCGAAGCGTGCCAGTTCAGAGGCGTCGTCCAGTCGTTCGTCGTAAGCCTTGAGTTCGCGAATTCCCAGAAGGCCCGAGTTCCTGTGCGATTGTCGTGTGGTCGGACTCATGCCACTGGCGGCTGCCATCATGGCAAGGACGTGGCCGCTGCCGGTGACGCGTTGTTCGGAAGCTGCGCGGCTTTGTGCAACGAGCTCACGAAGCCTCGGTAGTTCGTCGAATCGAGTGCTCGACAGTGTTTCGCCCATGATGGTCGCGAGAGCGCCTGAATTTCGAACGAGCGCCTTGCCCCGTAGTACGAATCGTGAGGTGACGGCCTGTTCGTCTTCAACCGTGCCCCGCGACAGGTTGTAGGCACCGATACCGCCGGTGACGGCTGCTTGCAGTGACTGTGTTTCGAGATACGTGCGCCCGCCGGATCCGAGCTCGGCAAGAAAGCCGGTATACGCAGCCAGAAGCGCGCGCTTGTCGTCATCGAGCGCCGGCATGTCGAGCGCCACATGCTGGTAGACAAGGCCGTTCGTTCCTTGCTCATACAAGGCGGCCGTACTTCCGCCGATCGACTTCGTCCGACCTTCGGGTATGGCAAGCGTACCGGGCACATCATCGAGCGTGACTTTGGGAAGTACCTCGGGATCATCTTCCTGAGCCTGCCGTTCTGCCAGCGCTTCAGTGCGTTCGATGATGGCGCGTGCGTCGTCGCTCGAGAGCGTCGATTTCATCTTCGCGAGACGCGCTTTCTCGTACGCCGTGCGGCGCTCGCTGATGTGGCTGTCGGCACGCAAGGTCAGCGAGACCCGGTGCGGATTGTCGAGCAGTAACTCGCGTACGAGGTTCTGGATGAAATCGGGCGCGGCAGCGGCTTCGCGGAGACGTTCGAGCGCCGGATCCATGTCGATGGCGGCAAGCGTGTCGCCGTATTGCATGGCCGTCGACAATCCGCTCAACACCAGTTGCAGCCCGAAGGGCATGCCATCGCCCCGTATTTCCCGCTGCCCGAGTTCAAGTTGATGCAACATGGCATCGACCTGGCTCTGCGGGACGCCGTCAGCGGCTATGTCAGTGAGCGTGTCCATGATCAGCGCTTCGATGGCCGTGGCGTTTTCAGTGCGAGCGCCCTCCATGCCACTGACGAAGACCATCTCGCGATTACCATCATCGACTCCGCAGAGCGGGGATGGAGCGTTGCCGAGATCGGACTGCTCGAGTGCTTGCATCAGTGGCGATGCGCTGTTGTCGAGCAGAACGCTCGAGAGCAATTGCGCCCGCAGGCGGGCGTCCAGATCGACGCTTTCGCCAAGTAACCAGCCAAGCACCACGTGGGTGCGCTCTGCCGCCGGCTCCTCGGAGGAGGCGTACGCTTCCTCCACTCGAATAGGTGCGTGATACCGCAATGCCGGCTTCACGGCAATGGTCTGCCCGAGGGGTTTGAAACGCTTCAGTACCTGTTCGTCGAAGCGTCGTTGCAGTTCGTCCGGCGGAATATCACCGTAGGTCATGAACACCGCGTTCGACGGGTGGTAGTGCGTCTTGTAGAAATCCACCAGCTGCTCGTGCGTGAGATCGGGAATGGCCTCTGGATCGCCGCCGCTATTGTGGTGGTACGTGTTATTCGGAAAAAGATGCTTGCCGAGCGTTTGCCAGAGAGTGCTCGTCGGCGCACTCATCGCCCCCTTCATCTCGTTGAAAACCACACCCTTGAAGACCAGCTCGCTGTCCGGATCGTCAGGCTTCTCGAACTCGACGCGGTGACCTTCCTGTGCGAAGTCGAGATCGTGCAGGTTCGAGAAGAAGACCGCGTCAAGATACACATCAAGCAGATTGAAATAGTCCTTCCGGTTCTGACTTGCGAACGGATAGGCCGTCCAGTCGCTCGACGTGAACGCATTCATGAAGGTATTCAGCGAGCGCCGGATCATCATGAAAAAGGGGTCGCGGACGGGATAGCGTTCGCTGCCGCACAGGACGGTATGCTCGAGAATGTGCGCGACACCTGTGGAATCCTGCGGCACGGTTCGCAGGCCGACGAGAAAGACGTTCTCGGGGTTGTCCGCCGAGATGTGCACATGCGGGGTTCCGGTGACCTTGTGCCGGAACTCGTGCACGTCGATGTCGAGCGAGCCTACATGCTCGCTTCTCAGGTGATCGAAAGCGCTGTGCGGTAGCGGCTTGTTCATCGTCGACTCGGACTCCTCGACAGCTTCATGGTGGCAGGGGGGAAGGGCCAGCCCGACAGTATAAGGTGAGGCAAGTCACGTTCGGGCGAGGCTCGCGACGTTCGAGCGGTAAACGTGTGGGCGGTCGAGCCGATACACAATGGACGAGGCGAGGGATCGCGATGAGTGATCCGGCCAGGGAAGACCGGAAGCCGTGCCAGGATCAGCCGTGAAATTCATCATCATTCTGGTGGCCATGGTCGCCGCGGGTGGCGGCGCCCTGCACAGCTGGCAATTGCGGACGCAATTCGTGCAGGCGGCTCTGCTGTCCGAGGCGTTCAGCGTGGTTGCAGAGGCCAAGCTCAGCGTCGGTGAATATCACGTGCGGCACGGGGTAATGCCGCATGACAATGCCGAGACCGGTCTGCCACCGCCGAGAAGCTTCTATGGAAGCAGCGTGAAACGCGTCACCGTCCGTCGTGGCGGCGCTTTGACCGTTGATTTCGAAGAGGAGTCCGGTCGACGGGCAATGACCTTCATGCCTGACGTCAGTCCTGTCAGCGGCTTGACCGGATGGCAGTGCACCAGCGATTCCATCGAGCGACGTGTGCTCGCTCGCCTGAAGCCAGACTGTGCCTATCGACCTTCCACGCCCGAGCGCCGACTGATGCATGCGATCTCGAACCGTGACCTTGCACGCGTCGTTGCATTGCTCGAGGAAGGGGCCAGTCCCGAGGCCATCGTCAACGGCAACACCCCGTTGATCCTCGCCTCGACGATCGGCGAACCGGGCATCGTCGAGGCGTTGTTGAGCAAGGGCGCTCTGGTCGATACCGCGTCGCCCGACATCGAAGGGCAGACACCGCTGATGGTCGCCATAGAGCATGATCACGCCGACATCGTCGCGTTGCTCCTGGCGCAGGGAGCCTCTGCCTATTGGAAAGACGGTTCGGGAATGAGCGTGATTGACCACGCGGTCGCGACCGATCGGCGACTCGCCGGGACGCGCTACCGACGCATGTTGTCTGCACGGGGACTTGTTGATGTCGAAGGCAGCGGGATGACTTTCGACATGGTCTCGGATGGCATCGGTGATCCGGTTACGGGAGACCGGGAACTGGCCGTTCTCTACCGGAAGCAGCGAAGTGCCGCTGCCAATTGTCGGGTCAAGCGCCTGATCTATTTGCTTGACGAGGAAGTCGACATCGATGTACCCGACATGAAAGAAGCGGAGCCCTGGGGCAGGGAGGCCGTTCGCCATGCTTGTCGACGGGTGCTCGAACGACAGCTTCCCGAGAAGGGCCGCTATGTCCTGGCGCGCGACGGTCGACTTCGTGATGCGGTCAAGCGCTGCGATGCCAACGAGGTCGATACGGTGCTGGACGCGAATGCGGCGATCGATGTGCAGTTTCCGCACGAGGGCATATCGCCTTTCGAGAGTGCGCTTTCAAGCGGGTGTGTCGCGGTGACACGCTTGATGATCGACCAACAGAAGCTCAAGGGGCGTCTTGCCGAAGATGTTCTCCTGTACGCCATACGACGTTCGCCGCAAAGCACGCTGGTACATATCATCGGTACGCTGATCGCCGCCGAGGCCGCAATCGATACTCGAGACGAAGGTGGGCGAACTGCGCTGTCCGAAGCGATTGCACTGGAGCAGCCGGTGGTTGCGAAGTACCTTGTCGATGCCGGTGCTGATGTCAACGCGACGACCGCCAATGCCTCGTATCCGCTCATCGAGGCGACCAAGAAGGGGTACGGGCACCTCATGGTTCAGTTGATTCGGAGGGGAGCTGATATCAACGGCATCGATGCGCTCGGTCGAACGGCCTTGATTGCCGCTGTAGCGAGTGGGCGCCAGCACCTGGTCGACGAACTCGTCCGTGCCGGTGCCGACATTCACCAGCGCGACAGGAACGGCATTGACGCATTACTGCTGGCCGAGACACGCAACATGCGACAGATTCGTTCCTCGCTGCTGGCGGCTGCAGAGAACTGACCCGCTTGAGCCGGCGCTCCGCCATTTACGGAGTGCCGCCCTTGGCCTGTCGCATGCTCGATTCTGCGAGCACTGCACCCATGCGCAAGTCATTCGAGCAAGGCGGTGCCCATCAATGACGGATCAAGATAGGTGCCGTCGATATCCTCGTCGGTACGCGCCGGATGCGCCCAGCCCCACTTGGCATCCCGATTTCCTCCGTCGTCGTCATCGTTGACCTGCAGCTCGAAACCGAAGGGTCTGCCTGGAACGATGCCCGCCGAGTCGAGTTCGATGCGCAGCTCGTAGACATCCTGCTCGAATCGCGGCCGACGGATACCACGAGGTCCCACACCCGGGCCTGTGGCAAATTCGATGTCCAGCGGTTCCTGTGACGAGAAGAATCCGTTGACGATGCCCGAATCGATGCTGCGACGCGTCTCGTCTGGAGCCGTCAGCGGTAGCAGGCGTTGAAAGTCATCAGCACCGTAGGAGCTTGCCTTGCTGTTGTCGCCGTCGATGAACAATTCGAGACTGTCGTCATTCCAGACCGCGGTTGAATCGCGGTGCCTCTGGCCATCGTCATCGACCACGACGAGCACATAGAGATACTCTCCATCGTGTGCTGCGGCCCAGTAGCGCCACGCCTCGCCGGTCGCTTCCTCGGTGCCCTCGTCAACCATCAGCTGATCGATCAGCAGCCGGTTACCGTTGGCATCGCGTTGTGTCGCGTTGGCCCATTCTCCAACCCAGAAGTTGTCATCGCCGCGTATGACATCGAGTCCATCGATGCCGGGCGCATCTTCTCGAGCGATACGTCGAATCAGGACATCCGCTTCAGCCAAGGTGTCCGGACCGTTCGCATCGGAGTCGTCATCGTCCGTGGTCTCGCTGTCATCCGTGTCAGTCGTCGGATCCCTGGTTTCCTCCGTGGGTGTTTCTTCGGGGACGGGGTCGGTCGATTCGGGGGCTGGCGCGGGCGCTGGCTCGGGCGCTGGTTCGGTTTCGGGGTTCGTTGCAGGAGGGTTCGGTGCAGGCGTGGGCGCTGCATCGGATTCCGGGAGCGGTGTAACCGTGCCCGGCACGTCAGCGGGTGGGATGTCCGGATCCTGTACCGGAACCGGTACGAACGTGGGTGTGCCGGTTGCATCATCGTCCGGCGCATTATCCGGACTCGGGTCCGCATCGCCCATGCTGCCGGTCAGTGAACTGTTCGGGAACGGATCGCTACCGGCTACCCGTTCGTCGAAATTGCTGATGCCGTCACCGTCATCATCCGCAGTGTAGTCGTAGTCGTCTGACAGAGCCGTGAAGAGTGCACCGTCGGGACCGACCATGACGGGCGCTTCGAGACGCACAAGAGGCAATTCGCGTGAACGGCCGTTGGCTGCGATGCGCTCTATCCAGACAATGCTCAGCTGATACTCACGCTCGGGCGCAACCTGGATCTCCCCGCTCCAGCCGGTTTCGCTCGTGGGTTGCATCTCCACGAAGGGTCCGTCGACGATTCGTACTACCGGCACCAGTTGGTCTCGATCGATAGCCCGTGCTTGCAGTAACGGGGCAGGGGCCGACATGCCGATTGCCGTACCCGGCGAACGGCTCTGACCATCAGTGTCGCAGCCGACAGACAGTAGGGCGGCTAGAACGCCAGTCGCGACGAGGCGTTGGCGTGGCCATCGGCGATTGCTCTCGAAGGGTTTGCTTTCGAAGGTCATGTCCATGATTCAAGGCTCCTGCAACTGCACACGCAACGGCACAGTGCCGCCACCACTGCCGCCGCCGTCGTCGGCTGCAAAAGCGGCAACCGCACCGACAGCAACCACGCCAAGGGCAATTGCCCACCACTTCTGTCGACCGGAACCGACCGCAGGCACCGGAGGTCCGGACGCGCCTGCCGTTCCGGCAAGGATAGCTGCATCACCACTGGAGCTCCCTGCCAGGCGGCCTCCTTCATTGGCAGAATCACCGACGATCCTTGCGTTGTTCCGCGGCAGGATATCGCGGCGTAATGGATCGAACGCGAATCCGTAGACCGTCCTGTTGCCCGCATCGTCGAAGGCCTGTACGTAGTATTCGAATCGACGCAGGTCGGCAGGCTCGGTGTTCACGGTGGCGCTGAAGAAACCACTCGACCCGAGCGGTGTCATGTTGATACGCACAAACGGGTCGGAAAGGTTGCGTCGATAGTGCAACGTAACCTTGCCCAGAGTGAGATTGTCGACCACCTGAGCTGTGAACACTTGTGAACGATCGGCGAATGACTCGACCACCTCTTCGAGTTCGATGATCGGTGGCTCGACATCCGGGCGCTCGCTTTGCGCCAGCACGGATGACGCGATCGCCGAAAGACACAGCAAAACCACGGTCAGGAGCGCTTGAAAATGCAGGTGTGGATATTTTCTAGACATCGTGGTGATGACGTTTGACGGCTCTACAGTATACGAGGAGGACGCGGCAACACTGTGATCTGTCCGGCGCTTGTAATCTAAATGACAGTCGGGCTGATGGCTCCATCACATCGAGTTCAGAGCGTCGCCTGTCGATTCGATCAGGACGTCGGCTGGTTCACAGCCGACAGGCAATCGGATGAAACCTTCTGCAACATTGTCGCCCCAGCGTGCGCGTCGCTCTGAGGAACTGTGAATTCCGCCAAAACTGGTCGCTGATGCGATTAGCGAGCAGCGCTCGATGAAGCGATTGGCGACGTCTCGTCCCTCGAGCTCAAACCTGATCAATGTGCCGAAGTCGCTCATCTGTCGTGCTGCCGTGTCATGCGATGGATCGTCGGGCAAGCCGGGGTAACGCAACCCGTGTACTCGTTCATGGCGTGACAAGGTACTGGCCAGTTTGCCTGCCGTGCCACACATGCGTTCGAGCCGCAGCTCCAGTGTCTGCAGACCTCGATGCAGTGGCCAGGCCTGGTGCGGTCCTGCAATGGCACCACCCAGTGATCGCCAGTTCTTCATGCCTTCGATGAATTCGGGGTTACGGGAGGCGACATGTCCGGCGATAACGTCCGAGTGTCCGCCGGGAGCCTTGGTGTCGGCGGCAACGACAATATCGACCCCCCTATCCAGCGGCCGCTGCAAAAAAGGGCGTGCTCGCGGTGTTGTCAGCGATGACAATCGTGCCTGCCTGGCGTGCCCGCTCGACGATCAAGCCGATATCACAGTCATCGAGTCTGGGTTTGGAAGGCGTCTCGATGAACAGTACGTGAGTATCATCAAGAGTGGCATATGCCAGCTCACGCGTTCGGCACTCGCGTACGTTGGCCCCGAATGCTGCCAGGCAATCGTGCGCCAGGCGACGCGTCGTAACCGTCCGCAGGAATCAAGAGGTTCTTGCCTTGCCCGAGTGTTGCGAGCAAGGCGGCAGAAATGGCTGCCATGCCCGATGCAAACAGCAGGCAGGCAGCTTCCTCGAGAATGGCGAGCTGGTGCTCCACACTTTGCCAGACCGGTGTGTCGTTACGCCCGTAGTAGAACGAGTCCGGATCGTCGGGTGGCAGGTGAAAGGTCGAATTTGTCGTCAAAGGCAGTGCGGTCGACTCACCCTATGCGAGGGCTGCGCTACGATGATGAAGCAGTGCGGCGGCACGTCGTGCGTTTTCAGTATCGGACCGTGCGTTATCAGAGTTTCCGGTATCAGACTTTGGCATGGGCTTGGGCAAGTGTGATGTGGCTGGAACAGAATCGGCTCGCGCGTCGTCCTGAAATCATAGGCGCTTGCGCATGCTCAATCGCCTGACACGCGTCCTGCAGGGTCTGTTGCTGCTTGCGCTACTGCTCTTTCTGTTAGCTCGCTTCGAGCTATGGCGTGTCGAGCGTGCGCAACAGCGGGTACTCGCTGTTCAAGCAGCAGAGCTCGATCGGCAGCTTCTGCAGCTGGCCATCGTTCCGGAGACGCTGAGCGATGATCCGCGGGTGGTCGCGGCACTCGTCGAGGCGGCGAAGGCGCGGCGTGACGGAAACGATCTCGATAGGCACGATGGTGACGCGCGCAGGCAGGTGAATCTGTTGCTCGAGCGTGTTCGTGAGCGCAGCGATGCTGCGGTGGTCTACATCATGGATCGCGGTGGCAACACCGTTGCGGCGAGTAACTGGCGGGCCGCCCTGAGTTTTGTCGGTCTGAATTTCAGCTTCCGTCCGTATTTCATCGGTGCGGTGGCGGGAAGGGAATCGACTTTCTTCGGGGTTGGCACAACGACCGGCGAGCCGGGATATTTCATCGCACGACCGATACGGCTACCTGCTCGGCAAACCGGCGCGGATCGGGTATCGACGGTAACGGACCTTCCGTTCGACAATGCTTCAACAGGCGAGGAGACGAATGTCGGCGAGGGCATCATCGGTGTGGTTATCGTCAAGGTATCGCTCGATGCACTGGTTGATTCCTGGCGCGAGCAAGCGCACCGATCAGTCGTCACCGATGAGCTCGGTGTCGGGATCCTGTCGACCGATGCCCGACTCCTCTACCGACCGTCCGTGCCGATCGACGCGCTAGCTCGAGCCAGGATGCGAGATGAACGTCGCTATGATCTCGGCGAGGAGTCGGGATTCGTACTGTCGGTTTCGGGCGCGCGGACCGCTGATGCATGGATAGATGGCGCACGCCAGCTCAGTGTTCATCAGCGCCTTGCGACCGAACCCTGGCGTCTGCACTTGCTCATCCCGCGGTCGCGGGTTTTGACAGGTGCTGCCCTGTTAGCCTTGTCGGTTGCCAGTGTTCTGGTGATCGGCATGTTGTTGTTGCGACTCTATCGACAGCAACGGCAGCTGGCGGAAAGCGAGCAGCGCTCGGCGCGCAAGCTGGAGGAGCTTGTTGCCCGGCGTTCCCGTGAGCTTGAATCGGCACAACGTGCCCTGATCGCCGAGTCGAATTTCGCGATGCTCGGCAGAATGTCCGCCGCGATCAACCATGAAGTCAATCAACCCTTGGCAAGCCTGCGTCTCGACTTCGCGACGCTGCGCGCCTTGACAGCCCGCGACGACCCACCGCTGGAGGATCTTCGTCAGACCGTCGTTGACGGTGATCGCACCATCGGCCGAATTGCGCGCGTAGTGGAGACGCTGCGAACGATCGCCCGTCAGGGACACGGTGAGTTCGAATCGCTCGATCAGTCGCGACTGCTCGATGATGTCGTGGCGACGGTCCGTCGCGAGCGACCGCGCGGAGCTCGGTCACTGAGTGTCGAAAACGGGGTAACGGGCGCACATTCGCTCAATGGAAATGCCGTACTGTTGCAGCAGGCGCTCCTGAACCTGCTCTACAACGCCTTCGATGCCGTTGCAAAGCAAGACCGACCGTGGGTCTCGATCGTGCTCGAAGCAGAGCTGACCGGTGCTAACCCACACAACTTGTGTTTTCGGGTAGCCGATAACGGCCCCGGAGTCGAGGAAGCGCTTGCCGAACAGCTTTTCGAACCGTTCGCGACATCCAGCTCGCGCCAGAACGGTCTCGGTCTTGGATTGACGCTCGCCCGGCAGATTGCCGAAGATCATGGAGGATCGTTGTCGTATGCCGCTCGCCCGAACGGCGGCAGTGAGTTTGTCCTTCAGCTGCCCGGTATCCGATGACAACGCATGTACTCCTGTTGGACGATGACCACGACGTGCTCGGCTCGCACGCGCGCTTCCTGCGCGTCAGTGGTCATGAGGTGAGTGTGTCGGACACCGCGGCCGCGGCCCTCGCGCGGCTCTCGAACGAGCCGATCGACGTCGTCGTGACGGATCTGCGAATGCCCGATCGAGACGGTATCGCATTCGCGAGGGATGCTCGTGCCATCAGACCACTGGTCCCCATCCTGTTCTTCTCGGGCTTTGCCCGCGTGCCGGACGTCGTTGCCGCCATGCGCCTCGGTGCCGTCGACTTCCTCGAGAAACCGATCGAGCCCGCGCTGCTGCTGAGTTCGATCGAGAACCTGACCGGCCAAACCGATAGCCTCTCGACACAGACAAGGGACGCATTCGTCGCGCCATCCGAAGGCACCCCCCTGCGCACGAGAGTCCGCGCCTACGAAAAACACCTCATCGAGAGCGCACTCAAGCAGCATCAGGGCTCCATCACCGACGTCCTCGATGCCCTGAAGATCAACCGCCGGACCCTCAACGACAAGATGGCCCGCCTCGGCATCCGCCGCCGCAAGTGATGTTGCAGGGGGTCGGACCACGCTAACCTGCTGAAATGATGAATTTAATCACGTAAAAACGCCCTGAATTCGACGCTATCCAGCCGTTTCTCCCTGCATGACGAGGGTGTTAGTGGGAAAAAGACCCGAGGTAGCCCGCGGGCCTGCGCTAATCGCCTGATTTCCGCATAAAATGGCAGTTTTAGCGACTCCTGAACGCTCTATTGTTGGTAAATAGCCTGACCTTTCAATCACTCAGCGTGGTCCGACCCCTGACCTCGCGTGGTCCGACCCCTGACCTTCCCCTCTGACCCTGACCCCTCGAGCCCGGGTAGGGCCTATGCTATTGACCCCCATGGATACGGAGATATTGCCCTGTGACTCGTTCAGCAACCTTGATGGCGAGCGTGCTCAGCCTGCTGCTGTTTGCAGGGTGCAGCAGCAGTGATGATGATTCGTCGGGTGGCAGCACTGCACTCGGTGATGATCCCGGCGTCGGGCCGGATGGCGGCACGCCGCCGGGACAGAACCCGGACGATCGGTTTGCGCCTCTCATCGAGGGCCAATGGCTGTCGAGCTGTGCTCCCGCAGATGATCCCCAGGCGGTCAGCGAACAAACGGAGATCTCTATCACTGGTCTCGTGTACGAAGTGATTGAGAGTACTTATGGAGACACCACTTGCACCGATGCCCAGCGCGCTTTGACGTTCCGTGGCAATTTCTTCGAGCAGCTATTTGACGATGGTCAGGAAGTCAGCGACGGTATACCCGTCAATCTGGAGTTCACACAAGTCACGCTTGTCCCATTCCTTCAAGTGGTCAGCGACCTGTACAACGAGAACCTGCTTTGTGGTCGTGACGACTGGAGCCCGGAAGTCGACATGGACGTGTCGGATTGCGAGGAATTGCTCGGTGAGAACACCGTGCCTCGCACCGACTACAACCGCTACTTCGTGAATGATCAGGGAACTCCTGAGGATCGCTCCGATGATGTCGTTCTGCTCGGCACACTCGATGCGTCCCCGCGTGAATCAGGTCGTCCCATGCGGGTTGACCCTGAAGTCCGCTTCTCACGTCGTCCGTAGCGAAGGCCTACTCGACGATGACTCGTTCTGCCAGACTCTCCGGCCGATCAACGTCGCGGCCGAGGGCTACGCCCGAGTGGTAGGCGAGTAGCTGCAATGCGATTCCCGCGATGATCGGTTGCAGCAGGGGTGCTGATTGCGGCAGATGAATGATGTGATCGGCCAGTTCGGCGACGCGGGGTTCGTCACTGTTGCCGACCACGACAAGCGGCGCCCCGCGAGCCTTGATGTGTTCGAGCGATGACAGGGACAGGGGTAGCATGTCCGGCTCGGGCAAGAGGACCACGCACGGCGTGCGCGCATCGAGGAGCGCGATCGGTCCGTGTGCCAGCTCGGCGGCGGGATAGGCCGTGGTATGTATGCCTGACGCTTCCGACAACTTGCGGGCTCCTTCGAGCGCAATCGCATGACCCGCGGCGCGGCCGGTAAAGAGAACGCTGTCGGCATCCAGAAGTGCGCGGGCAACGCGCATGATCGTCGGTTCATCGGCGACGACGTCTTTGATGGCGGTGGGTAGCGCGTCGAGTTGCTCCAAAAGGCGTGTGCCGCGCTGCGGCGACACATCCCGGTGCCGGCCCAGCAGGATGGCGAAGAGCGCAAATACGACAAGCATGGCGCTGACTGTCTTGGTCGCGACGATGGAGCGCTCGCTACCGGCATGCAGATAGACGCCGCCATGCACCTCGCGTGCGATTGTGCTGCCGACGTCATTGACAACGCCGAGCACGGTCCCTCCGCGGAGTCTGATCTCGCGTAGCGCAGCGAGAGAGTCGAATGTTTCGCCCGATCGGCTGGCGATGATGTAGAGGGTGTTGGCTTCGATAATCGGATCGCGGTACCTGAATTCACCGGCAGATTCGGCCTGCGTCGGAAGTCTTGCCAGTGACTCGATCATGCGCGCCCCGGACTGCGCCGCATGCCAGGCCGAGCCGCAGCCGAGCAGATGCAGGCGTTTGACGTCCCGGAGACGAGTCGGCTCGAGGTTGAGGCCGCCCAGTCTGACACTTGCAAAACGTCGATCGAGTCGGCCGGCGAGAACGCGCGCAATGGCTGCCGGTTGATCGACGATCTCGGCGTGCAGTGCCTGACCGGGCACGTTCGTCGTCGTCGCTGCCGTGTCATCGACTCCCAGCGAAGGCGGCGCCTCCTGCCTGCTCGCTCGTCGATCGTGACCAGACCCCGTGCCGATGGCCACCACCTCGATTCCTCCGGGGGTCAGCGTAGCTCGCTCGCCATCGTCAATCGAGACCGATTCCTGCGCCCAGACGCGGAGTGCTGATGCGTCAGAACCGGCAAAGCTCGCCTCGGCGCCGAGACCCAGGAACAACGGGCTGCCGATTCGGGCGACAACCACAGTGTCGGGGCGCTGACGGTCGAGTACCGCCAGGCCGCAGGTGCCATTGATATCCGTCAGCACTTCGTCGAGCGCGTGCTCGAGCGAGCGTTGCTCGTCCTCGAGGTAGTGGGCGAGCAAGGCGACAAGGACTTCGGAATCGGTGGCCGACTGGAATTGCGTGCCGTTTGCTCGCAGGCGCCGTCGGAGGCTGTCAGCATTCTCGATGATACCGTTGTGGACGATGGCCAGCCGTTGAGCTGCATCAAGATGCGGGTGGGCATTGATCTCTGAGGGTTCGCCGTGTGTTGCGACACGGGTATGGGCGATCCCGGTATTGCCTGTGGTCCTTTCCGGAACACGGTGTGCAAGTGCCGTGATGCTGCCCAGTGTCTTCCAGACGCGTAGCCGTCTTCTCGACAGCACGGCAATGCCGGCCGAGTCATGATCGTGCGGTGTATGGCGGCGTAACCCGTCGAGAAGCAGAGGGGCGGCGGCCGAAGGTCCCGTACAGGCAATGATGGCTGACATGTTGAAATCTTCCGAGCCGGCGTTTTCGTTACAATCGAGCGGAGGGCGCTCAGCCGTAGATCGCGCGACGTATCTGTCGCTCGCTGCGGGGTTCAGCTGCGAACCTTCGCGACGGGATTTCCGTCACCAGGGCCCGGAAAATCTGAGCGTTCGCATAGCCTGCGAGTTGCATCTCGTGATGTCGGCGGCGTATGAAGTCATCTGCCGTTTCGTCGTAGAACGCGAGTACCTCGGCGAGCAGGCGTTCGGCGGTTGTTCGCTCGATAGCACCTGCGCGGCAAAGGTGATCGATGAGTTCCCGCGGGAGTGGCGGTTCGGACATGGCAATGTAATGTCAGTCGAGCGGCTTCGAAGGGCAAGTTTGTTGCCCGTAAGCGGGCAGATTTTCGGAGAATGATGAACGAGCGGCGGTTGAATTGGCGAGTGATTCTCGCTCTGGCAACGAGTGTCTGGGTATTTCCGGCCTGGTCCGATGATGCCGTGTCCGAACCCGACGCTGGCACTCGCGCGGATGGCCGGCCGGATTGGCGGAAGCCGGGCGTGGCGCTCAATCGTGCGCCGGTGCTCGGAACCATCGGCAGCCAGTCGCTAAATGTCGGCAAACCGTGGCGTCTGCATTTGCGTGGTAGAGACCCTGACGGCTTGCCACCGCAGCTGACCATCACCCCGTTACCCGATCGGGCATCGATTTCGGTCCGGCCTGATGGCTGGTATGTGCTCGCGTGGACGCCTCGTCACGATGATGTCGGGCAACTGGAAATGCGGGTGACGGCGACCGACGCGGCAGATGAGCTGCTTCGCACCGAACGAGTGGTCACCCTGCTCATCGCGCCAGCCCCGACGTTGGTGGAAGAAGGGGACGAAGCCGCGTTTGCCGATGCCGATCCTGAACTTGGGCCCGAGCCTCCATTGGAGTCGGCATCTGGCGACGAGACTGCCGCCGAATTGGTTCCCCCGGAGGATCCGGTCGCTTTACTGGAACTTGAGGAAGAGTACGCGCTCCCGCCCGAGCCCGAGGACGTCCGGCCGACGATAGCGCCGCCTGCCGCACAAATCGTCAGCGCAGGGCGGACGGTCAGCTACCGTGTCAAGGCGACACTCGAGGATGGTCGGGTGCCCTTGATGGGCATTGATCGCCTGCCGTTGAATGCCAGTTTCGATGCCAATCCCGATGGCTCTCACACGTTCTTCTGGCCGACCGGTAACGCTGATCAGGGTGAGCATCGGTTTCGGGTGACGGCCTACGACCCCTGGGACGACGAAAACGGCACCAGCGCCGATTTGCTGGTCGTCGTCGGCGATCCCACCCGATCCAAGACAGAGCCGGGAGACGTGATTGCGCCTGCCACTCTTGAAGAATCGCCGAACACGGGTAGTGGCGATCTCGAAACGACAGGCTCGCAAGATGGCAGCGGGGTCGAGGATGCCGACTTTGCTGATCCGGAAGAATTCCCCCTTGAGGATTATCCACCCGAAGAATTCCCGCCTGAAGCGTTCGATCCAGACTCGTTCGGGGAGAACTTTGTCGAGCAAGACAACGGCCAAGGCAACGGCCTGTCGGCATTTGACGACTCCGGAACAGGCGATGGCGAGGCGAGGTACTTCGAAGATCCCGTGGAAAGTGATCCGTTCTACCCGACGGATGACGGCTATGAAGACCAGATGAACGAGTTCGACGAAAACTACGAAGACGAATACGGTGATCTGTTCGAGGATGAGTTTCCAGACGATGGTCTGGATCGGGGAGGCTACTTCGAACCCGGCTACGAGGAGGAGGTGCCGCGGGAGTTCTTCGACGAGAATTACGGGGCAGATCCGGAATATATTCTCGAGTGAGGCGGATCTCTCGTGATCGATTCGATCAGCTGCCGGACAACCTCAAGGGGTCGCTGATACTGATGCTGGCGGCCTTCGGGTTCGCCCTGATGATTGCTCTGATAAAGCTGGCCGGCCAGCGCTTGCCGGTCACGGAAATTCTCTTTCTCCGGCAAATCGGCATGACCCTGATGCTCGCGCCGGTGCTTCTGCCGAACTTTCGTGAAACGATGCACACGCATCGGCTCGACCTGCAGCTGACGCGGATCGTGTTGGCGGTCATCGCCATGACCTGTGGTTTTAGCGCGGTGGTTCACATGCCACTGGCGGACGCGACCGCGCTCGGATTCGCAAAGAGTTTCTTCGTGACGATATTTGCCGTGATCGTCCTCAAGGAGACGGTCGGGCTGTATCGCTGGAGCGCGGTAGCTGTTGGATTCATCGGGGTCCTTGTCATGCTGCGACCCGGAACCGAGGGCTTCTCGGTCTACGGTCTGTATGCAGTAATCGGTGCAGCGGCAGCCGGCGCCGTCATGGTGATCATCCGCCTGATGTCACGTACGGAATCCACCAGTACCATCCTTGCATTCCAGGCTATCGGTGTCGGGCTGATCATGGCCGTACCCGCGTGGATGAACTGGCTAGCGCCGACACCGGGAGAGTGGCTGTTGTTGGCAGCAATCGGCGTGGTCTCCTACTTCGCGCAGAAGGCGAACATCACGGCCTTTCGCTACGGCGAGGCTTCGCTGCTGGCATCGCTCGACTATGTGCGCCTGATCTACGCGACAGGCCTTGGCTGGCTTCTGTTCGATCAACTTCCCGGCGTCAGCACCTGGATCGGTGCAGGCATCATCGTCGTGGCGTCGATCTATACGGTGCATCGGGAGGCGAGACGCAAGCAGAACCTGGCGCGTGGACCGGATGGGCGAGGCTTCACGAACCATTAGTGGTCAACTTGTGGTCATGGCACCTGTGCTGGACCGGATCGGCAGGAAGTTGCCCAAAAAGCCGTTCTGCGACCGCCTCTTTCTGGTGTGAGTCGAAAAATTTCATATTAAACAACGAGTTGATGCTTGTTGTTTCTCGACCTTTGGCTGATGACAATGATGTACGGAAAACGGCGGCGCGTCGGGCACGCCAAGCTGGCGTTCGATACCGGTCGCAATCGACTTCCGACTCGCAAACGAATCCAGGGAATACTCGACATGAAACTTCGCTCTACCGTACTGGCGTCAGTGGCTCTCGCCATTGGTTTCTCGGGCGCTGCGCTCGCCGAATGCGACGACGGCGAACTCGTCATCAAGTTCAGCCACGTCACCAATACCGACAAGCATCCGAAGGGCATCGCCGCATCGCTCCTGCAAGAGCGCGTCAACGAGGAAATGAATGGTGCGGCCTGCATGGAGGTCTTCCCCAATTCCACACTGTATGACGACGACAAGGTTCTCGAGGCTATGCTCAACGGGGACGTGCAGCTGGCCGCACCCTCACTCTCGAAGTTCGAGACGTTCACCAAGCAATTCCGACTCTTCGATCTGCCCTTTGTCTTTGACGACATCGATGCGGTCAACCGATTTCAGGCAGGGGAGGCCGGCCAGGAGCTGAAGGATTCCATGCAACGTCGCGGGCTCCAGGGGCTTGCGTTCTGGCACAACGGCATGAAACAGATGTCGGCCAACAGGCCGTTGGTCGCACCGGAGGATGCCAAAGGTCTGAAGTTTCGTGTGCAGGCGTCCGATGTGTTGGTCGCGCAATTCGAAGCGCTGGGTGCAAGCCCGCAGAAGATGGCCTTCAGCGAGGTCTATGGCGCGTTGCAGACAGGTGTTGTCGACGGGCAGGAAAACACCTGGTCGAACATCTACGGTCAGAAGTTCTTTGAAGTCCAGGACGGTTCGACGGAAACCAATCACGGTGTGCTCGACTACATGGTCGTTGCCGGCGTCGAGTGGTGGGATGGACTCGATGATAGCCTGCGAGATCAACTGGCGACGATTCTTTCGGAAGTGACTGAAACGCGTAATGCAGAGGTCAATGCGGTCGACCTTGAAGCGCGTCAGGCCATACTCGACGCTGGCGGCACGATCGTGGAACTCGACGAAGCTCAGCGCGCCGCCTGGACCGAAGCGATGAAGCCTGTCTGGAAGCAGTTCGAATCGGACGTGCCTGCGTCACTCATAGAATCTGCGCAAAGCGCGAACGCCAGCTGATCTTTCCATCAATCGCCTGAATGACGACGTCTGACGTCGAATCCGATGTAGCGTCGGATGCAGCATTGGATATTTGGGCGATGCCTTGGCTATCGGTCGGTTTGCTGGCCGGCCGATAGCGCACCGCCACCCGATTGTCGAGGGACAGCGAACTCATGACTCAGGGTTCTGATACGCGAGCTACCGCTCGACGCAGCGCCGGCGACCGGTTCGAGGAGTCGTTGATCGCCTTGCTTCTCGGCGCGATGACGCTGGTCACCTTCGCCAACGTGGTCGCGAGATTTCTCGACTTCAACATTCTCTGGGCGCTCGAGACCACGGTGTTCCTGTTTGCCTGGCTTGTATTGCTGGGTGCGTCATACGCGGTCAAGCGCAATTTCCACATAGGCGTCGACATCTTCGTGCGCTTGCTGCCGAAGGCCCTGCAGCGCGTCGCCACCCTGCTTGCCGTAGCCTTGTGCGTGATTTTCAGTCTGCTGTTGCTAAAGGGCAGCTGGGACTACTGGTGGCCGTTTGCCTCCACACGTACTTTCTACGAAGTCAACGACATTCCGATGCCGGAATTCCTTCAATTCGTCAGTACGCTCATGAACGAAGGCGAGCGCTACGAGAAGATGCCGCGGTTCATACCCTACGTCGTGCTGCCAATCAGCACTTTGCTGCTGACCATCCGGTTCGTGCAGGTCGGTATACGTGTCTGGCGAGGCGAGCAGGAACTGATCATCGAGAGTCACGAGATCGAGGATATCGAGAAGCAGGTGGACGACATGACGGGCGGCGACGTCGGTGAAATCGGTCGACGAACAGGCCTCGATAACGCGCAGGACGAGAGTTCGACCGCGAATCGCCGAGAGGGAGGGCGCTGAAGCATGGCAACCCTGATCCTCTTTGTTTCCGTCATTGCGCTCATGGTGATGGGCTTGCCGATAGCCGTCGCGCTTGGCTTGTCGAGCGTCGGTTTTCTGTTGATCTACTCCGATGCGTCACTCGCCTCGATCGCCCAGACGCTGATGTCCGCGTTCACCGGTCACTACACCTTGCTGGCCATCCCGTTCTTCGTGCTCGCGTCCGGATTCATGTCGACCGGCGGCGTCGCGCGGCGCATCATCCGCTTCTCCATTGCGCTCGTCGGACATGTCAGGGGCGGGCTCGCCATCGCCTCGGTGTTCGCCTGCATGATGTTCGCGGCCTTGTCGGGTTCGTCACCCGCGACTGTAGTCGCCATCGGTTCGATCGTCATCGCGGGCATGCGGCAGGTGGGGTACACGAAAGACTTCGCCGCCGGTGTCATCTGCAGTGCCGGTACTCTCGGGATCCTGATTCCACCGTCCATCGTCATGGTGGTGTACGCCGCGGCCACGGATGTCTCGGTCGGACGCATGTTCCTCGCGGGTGTCCTTCCCGGTCTGGTCGCCGGTATCTTCCTGATGATCGGTATCTTCATCATGGCGTGCATCAAGGGCTTGCCGTCACAGCCCTGGAAGGGCTGGGGCGAAGTCCTGCAGTCGGGTCTGGATGCGCTCTGGGGTCTGCTGTTGATCGTCATCATTCTCGGCGGTATCTATGGAGGCATCTTCACGCCGACCGAGGCCGCCGCCGTTGCCGCGGTCTATGCCTTCTTCATCGCGAACTTCGTCTATCGCGACATGGGGCCGCTCGCGGCAGGCAAGGAAGGCGCACGTTCGCTCCTGTCCGCTCCGCAGTCGCTACTGAGCGTGTGGTTCCACGCAGACACCCGCAAGGTCCTGTACGAGAGCGGACGACTGACCATCATGCTGATGTTCATCATCGCCAATGCGTTGATACTCAAGCACGTTCTTACGGAGGAACAGATTCCGCAGGCCATCGCCGAAGCCATGCTGGCAGCGGGACTCGGACCGATCATGTTCCTCGTCGTCGTCAACATTCTCTTGTTGCTCGGCGGCCAGTTCATGGAGCCCTCCGGGCTGTTGATCATCGTTGCGCCACTGGTGTTCCCGATTGCCCTGGAACTCGGCATCGATCCGATCCACCTTGGCATCATCATGGTCGTCAACATGGAAATCGGCATGATCACACCGCCGGTCGGTCTGAACCTGTTCGTGACCGCAGGGGTCGCCAAGCTCAATATTCTTCAGGTGGTCAGGGCATCGTTGCCTTTCGTCGCGATCCTGTTCGTATTCCTGATCCTGGTAACCTACTACCCGCCGCTGAGCACCTGGTTGCCGACCTTGTTGATGGGACCGGAGGTCATCATCAAGTAGTGCCGGGGGTCATGATGGGCACGTCACTCCAGTAGTCCCGGCGGTCACGATGCGCGTGTCAAACCAGGCGCTGTCACTCTGGGCGCGCTTCCCTGGGCGCGCTTCCTGGGCGCGCTTCTACTTGCCTTCGTTTTCGAGCCCTTCCGTTTCGAGCTTCGCTGCAAGTTCGTTGAGACGGTCTGCGTATTCCTGGTACATGTTCAAGTCGCCCTTGCGCAGCCGCACCCGGCTTTCATAGTCGCCGGCTGTCATGTTTTCCACATGACGGACGAACGGGCGCAACGGCCCGATGAGACGGTGTGTATAAGCAACGCAGACGGCCGCGAGAAGGAGGACATACAGTACGAACAAGGCGCCGCAGTAGCGGAACACATGCACCAGTTGAATCTCGATCATGTCGCCGTAGTAGCTGCTGGCCTGCTGCTTCCCGGAAATCACTGCAATCAGGTCGCTGAAGGCGACGTATAGAAAGGCACCGAGCAGCAAGGCGACGAGTGCCGTCGAGCCCAGCATCCAGAGAAGCAGCTTGAATTGCAGGAAGGGTTGCCAGACCGCATTCAGCACACGACGTTTCTGCGCCGACTCGTCGTCGGCCGAGGCGGACGTGCCGGCAACCCCTGCATCATGAGGAAGGGCGTGAGACTGGCTCATCGGGATCTACCACGGTTGGACTATTCCTCTGTGGTATCGGAAACGGCCAGAGAGGTCTGTAGGTGAAAACGTGTTCGACACGGCACTTTTGATCCGGCGCGTGAGGCGGCTCACAAGTTCTACACTGTGTGCACCACGACGACGCGGGAGCGATCATGCAGTATTCCCTGGACGGCCAGACACCGACAACGGGTTCGCCTTGTTTCATTGCGCCGGGTGCGCGCGTGATAGGGCGGGTGGTGCTCGGTGACAACGTCAGTATCTGGTTCAACGCCGTGCTGCGCGGCGACAATGAGCTGATCGAGATCGGTGCGCGTAGCAACGTCCAGGACAACGCGGTGCTGCATGCCGATCCGGGCTACCCGATAGTGATAGGCGCAGGTGTCACCATCGGCCACAAGGCGATGATCCACGGTTGCACGATCAGCGCCGGCAGCCTGGTCGGCATGAACGCCGTTGTCCTGAACGGCGCCATGGTTGGCGAGAATTGTCTGATCGGTGCGAACGCCCTCGTTACCGAGGGTGCCGTCATCCCTGACGGATCACTCGTTCTGGGCTCGCCTGGCAAGGTTGTCAAGACGCTCGATGCTGACGCGATCGCGAATATGCAAGCGGGCACCGCAAGCTATGTGGCGAAGATTCGCTCCTACCGTGAAACGCTTTTGCCGCTCGATATCGACTGATCATCTGTCGCCTGCCAAAGAAAGCGGGCAGTGGTACCGGCCGGTCCTACATTTCCATCGCGGGTTGCGACGGGTCTGTATCGGGTTCGTGGTTGCCGATGCGAGATTCGAAGGCACGTAGACGCTTGTAGATCGATATCAGCTCGACGATTGTCGTCCACGAGTTCACGAGAAACTGGAAGCTGTTCTCCACCTTGCCAAAGGCGTTGCTGATCTGCGTGAAGACCCCGAAGGTGATGACACCGGCTGCGATGGTCGGCACCAGGGCGATGATTGGAATGAAGTTCGCGCCCTGCAGATAAGCATAGCGAAAGACGTTGAAGTACATGTAGTTGAAGTAGAGCTTGAAGTAGTTCTTGCGGACGTTGCCGAAGAGTTCGCTAACGGTGGGAGGCTGGGCCCGGTCAGCTGCATCTTCGCCATAGACGAGTTCCTTCCGATACGCTGCTTCGACCTTCTGGTTGTTGAATTCGAGGCCGGGCAGACGCCAGCCGATCAAGGCGAGCAACACGGTTCCGAAGATGGCTGAAAGGAGCGCGAGAAAGACCAGCGAGCCGTCGACAGCACCGATCAACGGCAGTTCGGTTACCTGTGCCGATAGTGTCCAGAGTAACGGCAGGAAGGCGATCAAGGTCATGATCGAACTGATGAAGGCGGAACCGAGGCCCTCGACGATACCGGCGAAGCGCATCGTGTCTTCCTGTACGCGCTGTGATGCGCCTTCGACGTCGCGTAATACCTGCCAGTGGCTCATGTAGTAGTCGTTCATTGCCGTTCGCCAGCGAAAGACGTAGTGCGATGTGAAGAACAGGAACAGCACGCTGACCATGATGTTCGGTACGAGGATATAGAGCGCTGTCGCCAGTTCGCCATACAACTGACCGACAGAAACCGAACCTGCGGGAGGGGTCAACGCCAGCTGAATGAGGTCATAGAACTCGCCGTACCAGGTGTTCAGCCAGACGCTTATCTGGACCTGAAAGTAGGTGACCAGAAGTATCACCGTGCTGCCAACGACCGACCACCAGTACCAGCGATTGCGTTCGATGAAGAACCAGGCAATGCAGAAGATCACTGCGACCAGCACGATGTACTGATAGAGCCAGACCGATTCCGGTGTCAGAAAGGGTGCTCTCTCCCCCTCGGCAACCTCGGCCGCATTCTGAAGCAGGCTGAACTGCGGTGCCAGTTCACTGGCGAAGCCGTACCAGAGGGCAAGCGTGACCAGGAACCACGCAACGGCCGACAGGAAAAACTGTTTCGGTCGTGGAAAGAAAGAATCGAACATGGTGATGCTTGCCCTGAACGGTTGACCTCATGCCTTCGAATTTCGCCCGGAGAGAGTGATCTTCGTGGCCTTTGGTTGGAACGAATCGTCCAGAGGATTCGCATGAATCCGGCCAGACGTGGGGTGATGAACACCGCTTAGTCTAGTCAGGAATGGAGGGGTTGACCGGGAGAGCGAATGCGGGCGTGGACATTTTAGCGAGGTGTGGCAGCCTTCAGGCCTTTGTCCTGTCGAAACCGTACGCTCGTCGGCATCCAGGACGCGACGCGGCGCGTAAGTCATGGACAGGGCGTGAGCACGTCCCCGATTCTTTAACAGGAGCGACCTTGCATGATCTGTATCAGGAAAGCACTTTTCACTTCGATGGTAGCCGGCGTCTCGATAGTGTCGGTCGGTTGCAGCACACTCGGTGGCGAGCAGCCGCCGATTGTCGGTGGTGCGCCGATGCTCGCGGAGCGTGACATCATCGACAATGCCTCCCTGTCAGCCGACCACACCACGCTGGTTGCCGCGGTCAAGGCAGCTGGCCTGGTCGAGACCCTGAAAGGCGAAGGGCCTTTCACCGTCCTGGCGCCGACGAACGCGGCGTTCGAAGCGCTGCCTGAGGGCACCGTGGAGACCTTGCTCAAGCCCGAGAACAAGGATCAGCTGAAGAAGATCCTGACCTGCCACGTCGTTGCTGCAGACGCCATGTCTGACGCGATCGTCGGCATGATCGATGACGACGGTGGTGAGCATCCGGTTGGAACGGTTGGCGGGTGCACGCTGACGGCGAAGTATCAGGGCGACAACATCATGTTCGTCGACGAGACCGGTGGCGTCGCCAACGTGACGATCGCCGATGTCGAACAGTCAAACGGCGTCATTCACGTCATCGATGCGGTATTGCTGCCCTCGCAGTGATTGCTTGATCGCAGAGCTCGGGCCTCGGGACTCGGGACGAGTCTCGAGCCTGAGGGCTGGCGTCCTGTCGGTGGAGCGCCGATGCGTCGTGGATTCGCCGACGTTACCTATTGAACGAAGCAAACTGCCTGGCGGATTCATCTTTTCCGTGGCTTCATTGATGTCATTCGAACGGTCAAATGACTATTGGTTTTCGGCCCGCTGCGATAGGGTGCGGCGCTTGCGGGGTAGCCCTGCGCAAGAGAAAACATCATGTCGCTGTTCGATCTGAGCGAGCTCGCGGCCGCCACGGTACTTGTTCGCCGTTTCATTCCGGCAACGCCTGCGTACACCTGGCCCCTGTTGAAGCAGCAGACCGGCCTCGACCTCGTCGTCAAGCACGAGAACCACACGCCGACCGGTTCTTTCAAGGTTCGCGGTGGGCTTGTCTTCATGGAGGCTCTGTGTGATACCGCCGTTGCGCCGCGCGGTGTCGTGACCGCGACACGAGGCAATCACGGTCAGTCGATCGCCTTCGCGGCCCAGCGTCGCGGCCTCGAAGCGCTAATCGTCGTACCCGAGGGCAACTCGACCGAGAAAAATGCGTCGATGGAGGCCTTCGGGGGAACGCTCGTAGTGGCGGGTGTCGATTTCGATGAATCGAGGATCACGGCAGAGACGCTAGCGAACGAGCGCGGTTTTACCCTGGTGCCATCGTTTCATCGCGATCTTGTACTCGGTGTCGCCACCTACGCCCGCGAATTGTTCGAGCAGGTGCAGGGGATCGACAAGGTCTACGTGCCCATCGGCATGGGCTCCGGAGCGTGCGCGCTCATAACGGTGCGCGACCTGCTCGGACTCGATACCGAGATCATCGGTGTCGTCAGCGCAGGGGCACCCGGGTTTGCGCTCTCGCTGGCAGCAGGGAAACCGGTTTCCACCGAATCAGCGCGAACCTTCGCGGACGGCATGGCTTGTCGCGCTCCTCAACCGGCCGCGTTCGATGTCGTGCAGGCCGGCATCGCACGTATCGTGGAGGTCAGCGACGATGAGATCGCCGACGCGGTTCGGCTGTACTACCGCTGTACCCACAATCTCGCGGAAGGCGCAGGCGCTGCACCCCTGGCAGCGGCCATCAAGGATCAGTCACGGCGTGACGGTGATCGCGTCGCGACCGTCTTGTGCGGCGGCAATATTGATGCCGCGTGGATGCGTGAGATCTTGTCCGGTCAGACGCCCGACCCTTGATCGTGGTGGAAGGCAATCAGTCAGCGTCGATCGACCGCCGGTGCTGGCAATCGGAACAGACCCATTGGCTTGGCGAGAACGCAAGACGGAATGATCTGTCTCAACGCCACGCCCCGATGCCCGATCCGTACCTGACAGCTCTCCTCGATCAGCAAGCGTCGCCGTTCCGTGGATCGAAGCGTGCGCCGACATCGGTGCGATCCGGTCCGATGTAGGAGTCGAGTTGAGACGGCCGCTCGTCGCGTACCACGCACAACGGTGCGTCATCGGCTACCCGGAAGCTGAATCGGTCTTCCCACGGATACCCGGTCGTGGCGTTGAATTCCGGTATCGTGCCTTGTACACCGAGCGTGTCAGAGCGCTCCATCTTCAGCGGCGTTACCGCGTCGAAACCGGCATCGGACGCAATCGAGCCGACGAAGCGAACGCCCCGGTCGGGGTCGGTGACCAAGCCGGTCATCGGCACTACCCAGGTACCGTCGCACTCCTGCCAGACGAAGACGCCGGCATCGGTCGACGTATCGATGAGCGGATCACCACACTCAGGCGTGTTGCCTCCGGGATCGACATAGGGAGGCGGCATCGCGCAGCTTTGCAGCGTGACAGGATTGAACGCTCCGCCTGATTGGATACGGTTCGGACTGACGAGCACCTGCGTGTCGCTCGACTGCGATTCGACCACCATGCAGAGGCTGTCCGCATCGCTCCGCGCAAAGATGAAGTCATCAGCCGCGTCGAAGCTGGCAGTACCGCAGCTCAACCGCTCCCGTTCATCGCCTTCGAGCGGGCCGTTGTTGTCGATGTCGAGTGCCACTCGCTTGCCCACTTCATCGGCGACGAGCGTGAAGGTGACGGGCGTGCCGTTCTCCGCCAGGGATTCCAGTGCCGAGCGATTCGTGCTTACGCCAGCGCGATCCGCTGTGAACGCGGTACCGGTCGTGAGCAGGAAGCCGCGCTGCAGACCGTCGGTAGGGGTCTGCGCGATCAGCTCGATCCAGGGCCTGCCGTTGACGATGCTGAACAGCTGATTCAGGCGATTGCCTTGCGTGCCGCCGATCGCGCCGTTCAAGGTGACCTGCTGACCCATGCCGGCGTGCGGCGCCTTGCGTTGCTCGGCGCCCTCCAGCGGACCTCCGGGACCTCCCGGAGTCAGGATCTCGGCCAGGAACTCGCGTGTACGCACCGCCTCGAAAAGATCGGTCGCGCCATTGTGGAAGAATCCGAAACCGCTTCTTCCGAACGTGAAGCCGATCTTGTCCATACAACGCGGGTAGTGCAGGAGCGCCGACCCGGTTCGAGGTTGCCGTCGAGCCGTCGGGGAGCGTGACCGTTACCGGCCGACTGTAGTCGATTCGCCGATAGGGATTTGGTGGCAACAAGGTGGTCTCGAGCAAGCCCTTGAATGCGGCCATCTCGGCGCTGCTGATCTGGCTGGCGCGACCCATCAGGTTTGCATAGGTGTCGTTGAACTCGTCAATGCTGTCGCGATACCCGCGCCAATGGAAATTCGGGTGATCCATGATGTCGATCAGCGTCCGCGTGACCATGACAGTCTTGTCGCCGCTGACGTTGAAAGTGCTGATGACGTTGCCGGGCAGGGAGTTCGACGCGCGGTTGATCGTTCGGGTAGCGGCACTCGGGTCGCTGAGCTGCCAGCCCAGGCGATCCGTGCGTCCGTCGACATGGCAGCTGGCGCAGCTCAGGTGTCCCGGACCCGACGTGTAGTGGGTGTCGTACATTTCGGTTGGCCCCTCTCCCACGTCGAATTGCGCGACGCGAGCGCCTCCCGCGTCGGCGACGATCACATTGTTCGAGCCCATGTCCGTGACGGACAGGCGAGCCCCATCGTCGCGAAAGGCAATGCCGCGCGGATCGCCGATCGAACGGCTGCGCACACTTGCACTGACGGTGCTGCTTTGATAATCGAGAGATGGATTCAGATCGACGCTCGATGTACCACTACCGCCGGCGCCACTGAAGCGAGCCAGTTGCACACGCAGGAACTTGCCGTCCAATACCGGCTCGTTGTTGATCTCGTTCGTCGCTTCGGTGCCGACGACGGCGACCGTATCGAGAGTCGGGTGGACCGCCAAGCCCATGACCATGTGCATCAAGCCACGTCGATACAGCACGTCGAGCGAACCGGTGTCAATCAGGGCCACGTCGTTGTCGGCAGGTCCAACGCCGCGCGCGATGCTACCCCCTCGCCTGTTGGTCGTCCCCTGGATGCCCGTGGCGTTGCCCGACTCGAACACGGCGGCATACACGGTACTGCCATCAGCCGAGAAGGCCAGTGCACGCGGATCCTCAGCTTCCATCCGGACGTCCGCAAGCGCCGCATCGAGGTTGCCGAGCTCGAAGACGTTGATCCGATTTGCCTCTGACGCGCACGCTGACTGGATCGAGACCGACCGGAACCGTCGCCCGATAGCGGATGGCGTTTCCATCGACGCTGAATATCTCCAGCCGATGCGCGGCGGTGTTAGATGCCAGCGGCGTGTTGCCATCGGGCGTCAAGTCGATCGGGTGCGCATGCGGAGTTTCAAAGAAGTCGAGTTCTTTCCTCATCCTGAATTGGTGCCGGAAGAATCCTGGTTCAGTGCTTATGTGCGAGTAGACGACCTCGATGAGCTGTATGCGGACTGGCGTGCGGTAATCCTTCCAAAGCACGGCATTCCGCGGTTGGCGCCGCCCGAGTCAATCGCGAACGATCTGCGCATGTTCGCGCTGGTTGATTGCAACGGCAGTCTGCTTCGCTGCCTGTCGCCGTCTAGCGGTCTTCCAACCTCTTCAAAAGCAAGGTGGGAGGTCACCAGGTCAGCGAGCCGCTACAATGTCGCTCCGGCGAGTGCACGCCTCGCTATCTGACCGCCTGCCTGATCACTTGCCTGGTCACCGGCCTGATTACCTACTTCGGAGTCTCGATGGCCCAGTACGTCTACACCATGAACCGGGTCGGCAAGATCGTGCCGCCGAAACGCGAGATTCTGAAGGACATATCGCTGTCGTTCTTTCCGGGGGCGAAGATCGGTGTTCTGGGTCTCAATGGCGCCGGCAAGTCCACACTGCTCAGGATCATGGCTGGGCAGGACGAGGAGATAGAGGGCGAAGCCCGCGCCATGCCGGGAATCAATATCGGTTACCTCGAACAGGAGCCCACGCTCGACCCCGACAAGAGTGTGCGTGACATCGTCGAGGAGGCGGTCGAGCATATCAAGGGCGCCCAGGCCAGGCTGGATGAAGTCTATGCGGCCTACGCCGAACCGGATGCCGACTTTGACGCACTGGCGGCGGAGCAGGCGAAGCTGGAGGCGATCATCGAAGCCTCGGATGCACACAATCTCGAAGTGCAGATGGATATAGCGGCAGATGCCTTGCGGCTGCCACCCTGGGAGCAAAAGGTCGGCGTGCTCTCGGGTGGAGAGAAGCGTCGCGTCGCGCTGTGCCGCTTGCTGCTCTCCAAACCGGACATGCTTCTCCTGGACGAACCTACCAACCATCTGGATGCAGACTCGGTCGGCTGGCTCGAGCACTTCCTGCACGACTTCGACGGAACGGTGGTCGCGATTACTCACGATCGCTATTTTCTCGACAACGTCGCGGGCTGGATCCTGGAGCTCGATCGGGGTCGTGGCATTCCCTACGAAAGCAACTACTCCGGATGGCTCGATCAGAAGTCCGATCGGCTCGACCGCGAATCGAAGCAGGAGTCCTCGCATGCCAAGGCGATGAAGGCTGAGCTCGAGTGGGTGCGGCAAGGCGCGAAGGGACGCCAGTCGAAGTCGAAGGCACGGTTGCAGCGCTACGAGGAAATGCAGAGCCAGGAATTCCAGAAACGCGCCGAGACCAACGAGATCTACATCCCGCCCGGGCCGCGTCTGGGCGACAAGGTCATCGAATTCAAGAACGTCTCGAAGTCCTACGGCGACCGCGTGTTGATCGAAGATCTCTCGTTCGCGGTTCCGAAAGGGGCGATCGTCGGTGTGATCGGCGGTAACGGGGCCGGCAAGTCAACCCTGTTCCGCATGATCATGGGGACGGAAAAACCCGATTCCGGCGAGATCGTGGTGGGTGAGACTGTCGAACTCGCCTACGTCGACCAGAGTCGCGATGACCTCGATGGCGAGAAGACCGTGTTCGATGTCGTATCCGGGGGCAGCGACATCATCACCATCAACAAGCACGAGACGCCTGCGCGGCAGTACGTGGGTCGGTTCAATTTCAAAGGGCAGGATCAGGGCAAGAAGGTGGGTGATCTGTCCGGCGGTGAGCGTGGGCGTCTGCACCTCGCGATGACCTTGAAGCAGGGCGCGAACGTCCTGTTGCTCGACGAGCCCTCGAACGACCTCGATGTAGAGACACTGCGGGCGCTCGAGGAAGCGCTACTCGATTTCGCGGGTTGTGCCATTGTCATCTCGCACGATCGATGGTTTCTCGATCGTGTCGCGACGCACATCCTTGCCTACGAAGCGCCCGACGAAATCAACTTCTTCGCCGGTAACTATGCCGAGTACGAGGCGGATCGTCGGACGCGCCTCGGCGATGCCGCGGCCCAGCCGAAGCGTGTCCGCTACAAGAAGCTTTCGTCTTGACGATCAGTCACTTTCGGGTTCACGAAGACGCGCTTCAGTCTCTTAATGCAACCTTGGAATTGCTTCATGCTGACCGACAAGGAACTTGACGACCGCGGCCTGAAGGCAACGCTTGTGCACCACCCGCTCGTTCAGCACAAGCTTACCTTGATGCGGCGACAGGAGCAGTCTTCCTCGGCCTTTCGGGCATTACTACGCGAGATATCCTGGCTGTTGTGCTATGAAGTTACGCGCGATCTGCCGCTGGAAATGCGCGATATAGAGACGCCGGTACAGGCGATGAAGGCGCCGATGCTCGAAGGCCGGAAGCTTGCGTTCATCTCGATTCTCCGCGCAGGCAACGGCATGCTCGACGGCATGCTCGATGTCATCCCTTCGGCGCGCGTCGGTCATGTGGGTCTTTATCGTGACCCGGATACGCTAGAGGCGGTCGAGTACTACTACAAGGTACCGAACCTGATGGGAGAGCGCCTCATCGTCGTCGTCGATCCCATGCTTGCAACCGCCAATTCGGCGATTGCCGCCGTGCATCGTCTGAAGAAGGGCGGGGCACGCGACATGCGGTTCGTCTGTCTGATCTCGGCTCCCGAAGGCATTGCAGCGTTCAACAAGGCACACCCCGATGTCCCGGTGGTCACGGCCGCGGTCGACAGCCACCTCAACGATCACGGCTATATCGTGCCCGGTCTCGGTGATGCCGGCGACCGCATCTTCGGCACCAAGTAGCGAGCAGGTCCTGGCGGTGCGTCAATCAGCGTCCTCGTGGCCTGACCTCTCGCCCAGGCTCCTCGGGTTCGTCGTCAGTCATCTCGGCTGGAAATCCGTCGGCGAGGATACTGAAATTGCCGGCCTCCTCCAGGCGTCTGATCAGATCGGGCGAGTTTGCACGCTCACCATAGCGCGCCATGCCGTCACGCAGGATGTCGATCATCAGCGGGTTGATCTCGAGCGGTAACGCGGCACGGTCTGCAACGGCCTGAAACAGGCCGATATCCTTCATGACCAGGTCCATCGTGAAGTCGATGTTGCGGGAACCGTTCAGAATGACCTGGCTTTCGGTCTCGTGCACGAAGGAATTGCCGGATGAAATGCGAATGGCTTCGTAGGCCGTCGCGAGGTCCAGTCCGGCAGCCTGGGTCGTCGCCAGCGCTTCACAAAGGGTCATCAGGTTGGCGGTCGCCAGATAGTTCGTGACGACCTTGAGAATCGACGCACTACCCAGCGGCCCGGTGTGCAATACCTGACGACCAAGCGTCGAAAGAAGGGGCAGCAACGCATCGAACACGTCGCGATCGCAGCCCGCGAAGATCGAGATATTGCCGGTAGCGGCGCGATGACAGCCGCCCGACACCGGACAGTCGGCCGGGTGACCGCCCTGGCTTTCGACCAGCGCGCCCAGTCGCTTGACCTCGGCTTCGTCGGTGGTACTCATCTCGACCCAGTGCGTGCCCGGCGTCAAGCCGCCGATGAGGCCGTCTGCGCCCTCGAGGACGGCAGCACAGGCTTTCGGAGACGGCAGACAGGTGATCACGACATCGCACTCGCGCGCCATCGCCGCCGGGCTGGTGCCAATGCCGGCACCCTGATCGACAAAGGGTCTGACAGCGCTCTTGTCGAGGTCGCGCACCGTGGTTCGGTAGCCATTCCTCAACAGGCTGGCCGCCAGCTTGGCGCCGACGTTGCCGAGTCCGATGAATCCGATATGCATGCGTGGATCACTGTCGCTATTCTGAGTGTCTGCGGGAATCTACCCGATGTTCGAGTCCACCACCCATGCCACCGACAGACAGACACACGCCCGTACCTGAATCGCCGGGTGCCATCGAGGAGCCGATCGAAACCACCGGCAAGTCGCGACGGGCGCGGCGCGGCCGACGGGCGCCGCGCCCGTCCGGCGAGATTGCACAGAAGCCGTTCCGCCAGCCACGGCGTATCGCTGCGCCGGTCGAGTGGGCCTCGACAGATCAGATCGAGGCGCTGCATGAGGCCTCTCTGACACTGCTCGCCACCACCGGCATCGTCGTGCTTCACGAAGAGGCGCGCCGGATGCTTGGAGCTGCGGGGGCTGAGGTCGATGCCGTGAGCCAACGCGTCCGCTTCGATCCGACGCTGATAGCGTCGCTCATGGCCTCCGTGCCGACGCGTTTCACACTGCATGCGCGGAACCCCGCGCATGACGTCATCATCGGTGACGACTACCTCACCTTCAGCATGATGGCGAGTGCGCCGAACGCGTCAGATATCGAGGGTGGGCGACGCACCGGCAATCACGTCGACTTCCGGAATTTTCTCAAGCTCTCGCAGCAGCACACGATCCTGCACGTCAACGGCGGCTACCCGTGCGAGCCGGTCGATATTCATGCGTCGGTCCGGCATCTCGACTGCGTGCACGACTTGCTGACCTTGACCGACAAGGCGTTCTGTATCTATTCACTCGGCGCCGAACGGAATCGCGACGCGATCGAAATGACGCGTATCGCTCACGGCCTGGCGTCCGATCAGCTGCAGTCGCGACCTTGCGTCTGGACGGTCATCAACACCAATTCACCGTTGCAGCTCGATATTCCGATGATGCAGGGCATCATCGAAATGTCGTCGATGGGTCAGCCGGTGGTTATCACCCCGTTCACCCTGGCGGGTGCCATGGCCCCTGTCACGATCGCTGGTGCGCTGGTGCAACAGAACGCCGAAGCGCTCGCCGCGATCGCGTTCAGCCAGGTGGTGCGTCCAGGTGCGCCGGTGGTCTATGGCGGCTTCACCTCGAATGTCGACATGAAATCGGGCTCCCCTGCCTTCGGTACACCGGAATACATGAAGGCACAACTGATCGGTGGTCAGCTCGCCCGTCGCTACGGCATTCCCTACCGGAGCTCCAACGTGTGTGCGGCCAACACCGTCGATGCCCAGGCGGCGTACGAGAGCGTCTTCTCGCTCTGGGGGGCCATCGACGGCGGCACGAGTCTGCTCAAGCATGCGGCTGGCTGGATGGAAGGCGGACTCTGCTGTTCCTACGAAAAGATGATGCTCGACATCGATCTCCTGCAGATGGTCGACGAATTCCTGAGCCCACTCGACTTCTCAGCCGATGCGCTGGCGCTTGCGGCTATCAACGAAGTGGGGCCGGGCGGACACTTCTTCGGTACCGACCACACACAGCGTCGCTACCGCGATGCGTTCTATTCGCCGGTTCTCAGCGACTGGCGAAATTTCGAATCCTGGCAGGAGGCTGGCTCTCCAACGGCCATGCAGAAAGCAGCCACCGTCTGGAAAGCTCGACTGGCGGCGTACGAACCCCCGCCAATGGACGAAGGGATTGGCGAGGAGCTGAGTGCTTTCGCGGCGCGTCGACGCGAGGAGGGGGGTGTTGCGACGGATTTCTAGTCAGGTACCCAGCAAGATCAATTAACGATTCGACCATTTGCAGCACCGTCTCAGTCTCGGTCGTCAAGCCGCCCGACCGCCGGAATGCGGCAGTCTTCTGGCCAGTATCCGCTGATCGGATCGTCCAGGAAGACGGGTTGGTTGCTGCCGAAAAGCGTTCTCGGCAGCGTCAACGCCGAGGCGTCTGGAGTACCCTGGCTCCAGCGACGACCCGCGTGCCAGTTAGCCCGTGCGACAGGTGTAACCGCCTGAAGACTGGTCAGGACGATGCCGTCCTCATCGAACAGGTTCTCGCCGGGAAGCAGATAGGGTCTGGATTGCAGTAATTCAGGCAAGACAGGCGGCATGAACGTGTCCATGAGCCGGGCGTCGCTGCCATACAGTGCGTTACCTGCCAGATATTGCACGGCCGGCACGTTCTCCACAGTCAAGGGGCCACTGGTCAGGCAGTTTCGCAGCACCGCATTGCCTGCGCCCACGGCCCCTGCGTCGCCGAGATGAATCCTTTCCACCACGTTCGACTCGATGAGATTGGCATTGGCTGCACCGTGAAAGGAGATATCTCCGGGCCCGCCACGAGCGAAGTTGGTGTGCCGTGGTTCTCTGGAATGATTGCGGGCGACGACATTGCCATTCGCACCTTCCTGCAGCAGTATCGAATGGCGCAGGCGTCGCAGCGTGTTGTTTTCCACCAGACAAGCCGTTGTGGCATTGGCCAGATCAATACCGTATCCCTGCTTGCCGTCATGATGCCCGCTGGCATCATCGAAGAGGCTGTCACGTATCTCGCAGTGATAGCTCTGCCGCGTGAATACATGAGCACCGAAAGCCTGGCGACTCACGACATCCCGAATCCAGCTGTTGGCGGCGCTGCGCAAGCGAATCATGTCCCCGATACGTACGTCGCGCGTCGCTACATCGAGCGACAGCTGTTCGATACCCGCGTGTTCCGCTGCCGCGAACACCTGGAAGCTGCTGCCCGCCGGAAAGGTCGCGTTCAGCGGTTCTTCGAGCATGACAACCGCACGATCATCAGCCCTCTGGACACGCACGATCCTGACAATCTGCGACGTGGCCTTGCCTGTCTGAGTCAACAACCCGAAAGCCGCGCCACGCAGTGCATCACGCATCCGCACGGTGATGCTCGAACTGCCCTTGCGCGCCGAGAAGACCTCGATGGGCGCTCCGGGGTAGCCGCCGCCAATCTCGATGCCCTGATTCAGGGACCGGGCGAATATCAGTCGAGTGCGACCAGAGCCTTCGCCGCGGAGAACTTGTCTACTGCCAAGCTGCAGTGAGGCGCTGAGGTAAAAGGTTCCGGCAGGAATCTCGATGACACCACCCCCGGTAGCGGTCCTTGCAAGTACCTCCTGAAAAGCCCGGGTGTCGTCCTCGAGATCATCACCGTTGGCAAGCAGACGGACGCGTGTGTCAGGCATGTGGTCATCGATTTCCCCGTCGACACCCGGATCGCGTTGCCACACGCTCAGGTCGATGGCCCCGGACGGCGGCGGGACCATGGGCGGTGGTGTCGGGCGGGTATCCTGATCAGGGTCGACAGGCTCGGTTTCGTCCGGAACCGTCGCATCGACACGCTTGATCAAGCGCCAGCCACTGACCCAAACGGTGTACGCATCGCTCACGCGGCTTTTCAGCTGGAGTCGACCGATCGGCTCGTTACCGGTGTAGCCAAGTGACGCCAGCGGTACCTGCAAGCGTTGCCAGGTATTGGCTTGCAGTGCCATCAGCGCGTCCAGCGAGCAAACCACGCCAGGGCTACCAAGCACACTCAGCGGAGGTGCCGTACGGCTCGCCCGCAACCAAAGCTCCATGGCGTCGTAGTCGGCCGACGGAATCTGTCCGGAAGTCTTCACCGCGACAGGAGACCATTGCCGCAAATCGGCTCGCAAGGCTGCTCGACCCTCGATCGTCTCGACCGAGCGAAGCTCTCGCGGTGTCTCGTTCGTCCAGGGCGCAGCGACCTCGCCCGCGACGATGATGTCGGCGGCGACGGCAACGTTCAGGCTCGAAGCAGGCTCGCAGAGGAGCTTAGCGAGCACGGGATAAGGCGTCGCCAGAACGAGCCCTAACAGCAGTTGAACGGCGCGCCTGTTCGAGCCCGGACGAGCATTGCACAGCTGTTTCTCGCGCCGTGCACACGCAAAGGTCTGGACTGCAGCCATGTCGGCCTCCATCAGTTCGAGCGCGTGTTGATGATCAACTGCCTGATCGTGTCGTGCAAGGGCCTGGGTACCGCAGTGGCGTGATCAACAAGTCAAGCTCCTGACGTTCTCGTCGACGGTATGCGTTGCCAGTACGGCGGTTGCGCTTCCCCGCAATGGCTCTGCTATCGTGCGGCCACGCAACGGCTGACCCGAATCCCCGCACAACGGCTGACTCAGCCGGAAGATAAAGAGCGAACCGCCCCATGAACGCCAAACCGAACTTCCTGATCCTGATGGTCGACCAGTTGACCGGCACATTCTGGGATGACGGGCCAGCCTCTTTTCTCGACGTGCCGCATCTCAGGGCACTGCATGCCAGAAGCGTCAACTTCTCCAATACTTATTCACCGAGCCCGCTATGCACGCCGGCACGCGCATCCTTCATGAGCGGGTTGCTACCCTCGGGCACCACAGTCTACGACAATGCCGCTGAATTCCCGTCGAACCTGCCGACATTCGCACACTACCTGCGGCGGGCCGGCTACTACACGGCGCTGTCCGGCAAGATGCACTTTGTCGGGGCGGATCAGCTTCACGGGTTCGAGGATCGCCTGACGACAGATATCTACCCGGCCGATTTCGGCTGGACACCGGATTGGCGGAAGCCGTTCGAGCGAGTCGACTGGTGGTATCACAACCTCTCCTCGGTGACGGAGGCGGGTGCCGCGCACACCTCGAATCAGCTCGAATACGACGATGAAGTCGTGTTCTTCGCGCGGCAGAAACTCCTGCAACTGGCCCGGCGTCAGGGTCCGCGCCCGTTCTGCCTGACCGCGAGCTTCACGCACCCGCACGATCCGTACACAGCGCGGCCCGAACACTGGGCGCGCTACGAGGGTGTCGACATCCCCGGTCCGCTCACGCCGGAGCTTCCTGAAGACGCGCGTGATCCACATACGAAGCGGCTTTACGATGCGGTCGATGCTGCGCGTTTCACGGTGACCGACGACCATGTGCGCAACGCGCGCCGCGCATATTGCGCAAACATCAGCTACCTTGACGACAAGCTCGGTGAACTCCTGAAGACCCTCGATGATGCCGGCTTTACCGACGATACCGTGGTGGTCTTCGTGGCCGATCACGGTGACATGCTGGGTGAGCGTGGACTCTGGTACAAGATGAACTTCTTCGAAGGCGCCGCGCGAATTCCCCTATCGATCGCGGCACCGGGGCGCTTCGTGCCGGCTAACGTCGCCATGCCGGCGAGCGCGCTCGACGTGGCGCCCACCTTGCTCGAGATGGCGGGTGTTCCCGAACAGGATGCTGCGCTTGCCTTCGACGGCATCAGCCTGTGTGCAGCTGCATCGGGAGAGCCAGACGCCGAACGGGTGGTGGCCGCAGAATACATGGCCGAAGGCTCGGTGAGTTCGATGCTGATGCTGCGGCAAGGGCCCTGGAAGCATGTGTGGTGCGAGGCTGATCCGGTCCAGCTCTATGACCTCGAGAACGACCCGCAGGAGCTGACCAACCTCGCAGCCGATCCTCGGCAGGCGGAAACGCTTGCCAACTTCGAGGCGATGCGACTGACGCGCTGGAACACCGCAGCACTGGACGCGGATGTCCGCGAGAACCAGCGTCGTCGCATTCTCTGCTACGAAGCGCTGCGCGAGGGCCGGTTCACGTCGTGGGATTTTCAGCCGGTCAACAACGCAGCAGAGCGTTTCATGCGCAATCACCTGGACCTGAACAAGGTCGAATCGGCCGCGCGTGTGCAGGTGCAACAGGCAAGGAATGATGCGATGACGGAGCAGGGCACTTGAGTTACGCGGGCGTACAGGGTGTCGGTACAAGCACACGGAAGCTCGATACCTTCGACTACGTGATCGTCGGCGCGGGCTCGGCAGGGTGTGTCCTTGCGAATCGTCTGAGCGAGGATCCAGGTGTCACCGTGGCGTTGCTCGAGGCGGGTGGTTCCGACCTGAATCTGTTGATCCGCATGCCGACCGCCCTGTCCATTCCGATGAACATGCGTCGCTTCAACTGGGGTTTCGAGTCCGAGCCCGAGCCCTTTCTCGACGGACGCGTCATGGATTGTCCGCGTGGGCGGGTGCTCGGTGGGTCGTCGTCGATCAACGGCATGGCCTTCGTCAGGGGGCATGCATGCGATATCGATGAATGGGAGCGACGTGGCGCTGCCGGCTGGAACCATGCCAACTGCCTGCCGTACTACAAGCGCATGGAACGCTGGATACACGGCGGTAACCGCTATCGAGGCGGTGATGGCCCGATCGGTGTCGGCACCGGCAACGACATGCGGCTGAACCCTTTGTACGCCGCTTTCATCCGGGCAGGCGAAGAGGCGGGCTATCCCTTCACACCCGACTACAACGGGTTCCAGCAGGAGGGCTTCGGGCAGATGCACATGTCCGTCGACGGCGGTGTTCGTGCATCGACGGCCCGGGCTTACCTGAGGCCTGCGATGAAGCGGAAGAATCTTTCGCTCATTCCGCATGTGCAGGTCGATCGTGTCGTGCTCGCAGGCCAACGGGCGGTCGGTGTTCGCTATCGGCTAGCCGGGTGCGATGTCGAAATCCGGGCGCGGCGTGAAGTAATCCTGTCGGCGGGCTCGATCGGCTCGCCCTCGATCCTGCAGCGATCGGGCATCGGGCCGGCCGCCGTGCTGCAAGCGGCGGGTGTTCCCGTTCGCGTGGATGCGCCGGGTGTCGGCGAGAACCTGCAGGATCACCTCGAGGTCTACTTCCAGTATCGCTGCACCCAGCCGATTTCACTGAATCGTGAGTTGTCCTGGTGGCGAAAGGGCTTGATCGGTGCGCGCTGGGTATTGCTGCGGGATGGCCTGGGGGCAACCAACCACTTCGAGTCGTGTGGATTCATCCGTTCTCGAGCCGGGCTCAAGTGGCCCAACGTCCAGTACCACTTCCTGCCGGGGGCGATGCGCTACGACGGTCGCGCGGCCTTCAGCGGCGATGGCTTTCAGGTGCATGTCGGGCCGAACCGACCGCACAGTCGCGGTCACGTACACATCGTGTCCGCCGATCCGGCCGCGGCCCCGGCCATTCGGTTCAACTATCTGCAACATGAGCAGGATCGGCAGGACTGGCGCGACACGATCAGGGTCACGCGCGAGGTGCTGCAGCGGTCAGCGCTGTCTCCCTATCGAGGGAGCGAAATACAACCCGGGGCCGAGGTCGAATCGGATGACGCGATCGATGCCTGGGTACGTAGCAACGTCGAGAGCGCCTACCACCCGTCTTGCTCGGTGAAACTCGGTGCTGACGATGACCCGCTGGCTGTTCTCGACCACGAGTGCCGGGTTCGCGGCGTCGCTGATCTGCGCGTTGTCGATTCTTCGATCTTCCCGAGCATTACCAACGGCAACCTGAACGCGCCGTCGATCATGGTGGCCGAACGTGCCGCCGATATCATTCGAGGGCAATCCTTGCCGTCCGAAGAAGAGCCGGTGTGGGTCGCAGATGACTGGCAGACCACACAGCGTTCGATTGCGGGAGGGGATCGCCGTGACCGGGAGCGGGCCGGCGAGGAGCTCTGAATGGCCCCTGCCGACCCGGTACAACGGGTCAGCTCTTGATTTCAAGCAATTCGACTTCGAAGACCAGCGTCTGCCCCGGACCGATCAGCTGGCCTGCGCCCTGATCACCGTAGGCAAGATCTGACGGAATCACGAAGCGATACTTGCTGCCGACGTTCATCAGCTGAAGACCTTCGGTCCAGCCGGGAATCACTCCCTTCAGCGGAAACTCTGCCGGCTCGCCACGAGCGACCGAACTGTCGAATTCGGTGCCATCGGTAAGTGTGCCGACATAGTGAACGCTGACCGTATCGTCCAGGGATGGCTTCGGACCGTCGCCTTCGCTGACGACTTCATATTGCAAGCCGCTGTCTGTCGTCTCGACGCCGTCACGGGCAGCGTTCTCGGCAAGAAACGCCTTGCCGACTTTCGCAGCCTCGGCCGACGCTTCGGCCGCGGCTGCTTCCTGCTGCTGCTGGAGAGCCATCTGTGCTTCATCCATCGACAGGAGAGTTTCTTCGCCGGCGTGCTGGGCTTTCATTGCCTCGATCAAGAGATCGTAGTCAAGCTCGCCGTACTGTTTCAGGACCCGCTCGCCGATCATCATGCCGAGGCCGTAGCTGAGCTTGGCCTCGTCGGATTCAAGCGTCGTCTCCTGAGCAACAACAGGAAGCGCGAACGCCGTGAGGAGTGCGGCGCCGAGAGCACCGGCCACCAGAGTGGTCGGGAAGATTGTCTTCATCAGAGAGTAGTCCTGTCGATTTAGGGGTGCGTAATTCAGCCCGGCATGATGCCACGGTTGGCAGTGGTGCAGGCAGCTTGCGAACCAACCGACTGTCAGCACGGCACTTGGTGCCCGAATGTGACATCAGCGTAATCTGAAATCGCGGGCAGCGACTCCCTCCGCACCCCTCAGTTGGTCGAGAGTGACTCCGCAAGCGAGCCGACGTGACGATTCGTGGAGCTCTGTCCGCGCTTGGCGAAGGTGCTGCGCGTCAGTCTTGACTCCCGATCGTTCAGCATGCGATTCAATCGCTGTTTCATGTAAGGCGGAAAGGCGAGGACGACATCGCGCCTGTGTCCCGCACACCCTTGTTCGATGGATTGGCGTGCGTCGGCGTTCATCGGCACGCCGTGGGCCTCGCGCTCGACGCAGCGTATCCAGCGCTCGATGGCCGCTTGCCGGATATGGCTGTCGCTCGCCGACGTCTGGATGTTGCTACAGCCACCGAGCAGGGTTATCGCGACAATGCCGAACAGCACGGCAAGCGAAGCCGGTCGAGTCGTTGGGGAATCTCGTCCCGTGAACGGCATGAACACTCCGGTCAGTGGCGCCGCGAAGTAGCTGGCCCCTGCAAGGGTCTAACGGCGCCGGGGTTGCCGTCTGAGCGACGAGTCGCGAAGCCTGTGATCAGCCCGGATGGGGTAGGTTGGAAACGTGACGGGTCACACGATGCCAGAATCCATCTGTGACCGTTCAGTCTGCAAATTGCGAACCTGATTCAGGCGAGTGGCATGGCGTTCGACAGCTTGCCTCGCCGCTCTGCGACGGCCAACCAGGCGATGGCCAGGGTCGTTACGCCCAGCAGCGGTGTGACGCCGAGATTGACGATCTGCCAGCCGAATATGTGGTGTACGGTGCCGGCGCTGAGTGCGGTCAGGGTGACTGTGCTGAACACCAGAAAATCGTTCAAGGCCTGGGAACGCGCCTGTTCCCCCGGGTGGTACGCCCGGGTCAGCAGGGTCGTGCCGCCGACAAAAAGGAAATTCCAGCTGATTCCGAGCAGCATCAGCGAGGCGGTGAAGTGAGCGATCGACTCGCCTGTCAGGTTGATCGTCACACAGATGAATCCGAGCAAGACACCCGCGGCGAGAACCGGCACGATGCCGAATCGGGCAACGAGATGCCCGGTGAAGAACGAGGGCGCGAACATCGCGACTACGTGCCACTGAATGACGAAAGCCGTGTCCGCAAGATCCGCGCCATGAGCCAGCATCGCCAGTGGAGTGGATGTCATGACCAGATTCATGGTGCCGTAACCGAGCATCTGGCAGACCACGGCGACGATGAATACAGGTTGACCTGCGATACTCGACAAGGGTCGTCCTCCGGCAACGGCGGCTCTCGCCACAGGCTTTGGTAGATCGGCAAACGCGATCGTCATCATCGAGACGAGGTACACGCCGATCAGCACCACGAAGGGCCCGGCGAAGGCGTGCCCGTCGACCAGACCTGCGCTCCAGCTGGCAAGGTTCGGCCCGATGAAGGCGGCGATGACGCCACCGGCCATGACCATGGAGATGGCACGGCTCCTGAGTGCCGGGCCGACCACTTCACTGGCGGTGAATCGGTAGTGATTGCCGAACGCGGTAAAGGTGCCGAAGCAGAGCGTGGCGATGCAGTAGCCGATGAAATGACCCTTGATGATCGCGACGATGGCAATGATCGAGCCTGCGACGCCGATGACTGCCGCCAGCAGAAAGCCGGGCTTGCGTCCGTAACGACCCATGAACAGCGAGGCCGGAACACCCGCAAGCATGATCGACAGGAACTGCAAGGCCATCGGCAGGGTGGCGAGCCGCTTGTCCGGTGTCAGTTCGAAGCCGATCAATGCCGAAACGGTAATCAGCAAGGTGGAGCCGATGAACATCCACGCGGTGCACAGGGAAAGCAGCCAGACGGTCGGTGGCAGGCGCTCGTTCATGAGTGTCCTTTGCGTGAGCGGGCCCGACGCTGGTCGCGGCGCGATTCCCGGCGAGCGAGGCGCTTGGCCTCGATTCTTGCACGACGCGCCTCGGTCTCGATGAGCTCGGCATCGCGCATGGCCGGGGTCTCGAGCGTTATCCGACCCAATGTGCCTTGCCGGAACTCGGTCAGGAGAAGTCGTCCGGCCCGGTCGAAGTCGACCAGGCCGCCGCCGCCGAGGCAGCCGCGCGATTGCCCGATGGCTTCCAGGGTCGCGACACTCTCGTGCAAGGGCAGCGCTTCGCCATAGCGGGCAAAGAGTAACGTCGGGTAGGCGAGTCGGAGATAGTCGAGCAATTCGGCCGCGACCTCGCCACTGTCCATCGCCGTGTCGCGAATGGCGCCGCTGGCCGCAAGCCTGAAACCGCTGGCCGGATTCTCGACCTTCGGCCACATGACCCCCGGCGTGTCGCGAAGTACCCAGCCCTCGCCGATCGGCACCGTCTGTTGTCGTTTGGTGACGGCAGGCTCATTGCCGGTCTTGGCGATGGTTCGACCGGCGAGTCGATTGATCAGGGTGCTCTTGCCGACGTTCGGAATGCCCGCGACCATGACCGTACGTGGCCCGATCCGGGGCGCGACACGCCCGTCCGGGTTTCTCGGCAGCAGCTCCCGCAGTTGCTCGGGAACAAGACGCACACGATCGACATCGTCGGTGCGAATCGCGATGGCGGTCTGGCCCGCGTCGGCGAGCGCTGTCAGCCAGGTTTCCGTCAGTTCGGGATCGGCCAGGTCGGCGCGAGTCATGATTCGTAGCCTTGGCAAGGTTCCGATGCGGGTGTCCAGCGCCGGGTTGGAGCTACTGAAAGGCAGGCGCGCGTCGATGACCTCGATGACGACATCGACGTCGGGCAGCGCCGCGGCCATCTCCTTGTCGGCCTTGTGCATGTGGCCGGGGAACCACTGGATACTCATGACGCCTTGTCATCGAGCAGTACCACGCGATCGGCATCGAGCCTGACCCGCCGTGCCCGGTACAGACTCGCGAGGGCGCGCTTGTAGTTCTTCTTGCTGACACCGTAGGCCTCGGCAATCGCCTCGGGGGAGCTTCGGTCGGTCAGCGGACTGGACCCGCCCTGGGTGCGCAGATCGTCAACGATGCGCTCGGCCAGTTCGCCCTTCACTTCGTTGGCGGGCGGTTGCAGGGCGACATCGAGCCGGCCGTCGGCCCGGGGCCGCTTGACGAAGCCGCGGATGCGCTCGCCGACCTGCAGTTCCCGAAAGATCTCGTCGCGATACAGCAGACCGATCGCGTGATCGTCGACTACGGCCTTGAAGCCCAGATCGGTGCGCTGGCAGATGAGCAGCGACACCGGTTGCCAGGCTTCGAAACCACCTGGCGTCTCGTCGAGTCGGTGGTCGAGACGGCTACTGGCGGCAAGGCGACCGCTATTGTCGAGGTAGACGAGCACGCATTCGCGCTGTCCGGATTCGAGTGGACGGCGCTGTTCGGCGAACGGCAGCAGGAGGTTCTTGGTCAGGCCCCAGTCGAGAAAGGCGCCGGCGCTGCCCGTCGTCACGCAGCGGAGCCAGGCGCAATGCCCCAGGGTGACGACAGGCCGAGCCGTCGTCGCGATCGGTCGGCTCTGGCTGTCCGTCAGGACAAAGACATCGACAGCATCGCCAATCTCGATACCGGCCGGTGCCTCAGCGCGTGGCAGCGGGATCGCACCATCGTCGTCGCCATCGAGAACGATGGCCTCGCGCGTGGCGTCAATGACCCGAAGGGTCCGAAGCTGTCCGACATGTGACATCCGCGCAGTGTAGGGGCGGCGCGTTCGGGGCGCCAGCCGCCGCGCCACCCTGGCGGATGCGCGAAAGGGTCGGTTGTCCCGTCCAGGCGTGTCAGGGCGAGCTACCATGCAGAGATGAAGCCTGCTGACAACAAGGTGCCACCAGACCCGGGGTTGGCCGACATCTCGCGCGCAGGCCGTGTATCGGTCACCCTGCCGAGCCGTTGCCGCATCGTGCTGGCACCGATGCAGGGAGTTGTCGATGCGCCGATGCGTGCGCGCCTCACAGGTATTGGCGGCTACGATCGCTGCGTCACGGAGTTTGTTCGCGTTTCCGAGCGCCGGCTGCCTGAGCGCGTCTTCTTCAGGCTTTGTCCGGAGCTTGCCTCGGGCGGTCGCACGGTGGCCGGAACACCGGTCTATGTGCAATTGCTCGGCAGTCATCCGGAGGCTTTGGCCGCGAACGCGCGGCGTGCGGCAGCACTCGGAGCGCCTGGTATCGATCTCAACTTCGGTTGTCCGGCGAAGATCGTCAACCGCAGTGAGGGTGGCTCGATTCTCCTGCGTGAGCCCGAACGTGTCGCAAACATTGTCCGGACGGTGCGTGACTCGATCCCCGCAGATGTCCCGTTGAGCGTAAAGATCCGGCTGGGCTACGCGGATGCGGATCGTCTCGCGGAAATCGTCGCGGGCATTCGCGCGGCCGGTGCGACCGAACTCGCGATCCATGCGCGTACGAAGTTCGATGGCTATCGTCCGCCGGCAAAGTGGTGCAGCGTGCGGCCGGTGATGCTCGACGAAGATGACGCGACGATGATCAACGGCGAGGTGTGGACCGTGAGCGACAGCCTGTCAGCCCGCTCGGCAAGCGGTTGCCGGCATGTGATGCTGGGTCGTGGCGCATTGGCTGCGCCCGATCTGGCACTGCGCATTCAGCGCGGTGACGTCGATGCGGCGCCGATGAGCTGGTTTGGCTTGCTCGATCACGTGCAGGATCAGTTTCACGGTACCGATGCGCGCAGCCCGCGGCACATCGGCAATCGTACCAAGCAGTGGCTTGCGTACCTCAAGCGCGGCTATCCCGAGGCGGCACAGTTGTTCGCTCGTATTCGCAGGGCTCACGATCGTCCATCCATCGACGCCGAGTTCGACCGGCACCGGCGTGATGACCTGACGGTGCAGACTGGAACCGCAACGTGGCGTGCTGAGCCTGAAGCCAGGATCGCGCCGGTAACCCAGTGCCTGTAATCCAGTGAACGTACCTCGCGGCCGCTATGCTCTGCCGCCGCTGACCGCGTTACTGGTATTCGAGTCCGCCGCGCGCCGTCAGAGTTTCAAGGCAGCGGCCAGTGAGCTTGCGGTCACGCCAGGTGCGGTGAGCCACCAGATGAAGTTGCTCGAGCGCGAGCTTGGAACCCTGCTGTTTGCCCGCCTGCATCGGGGCGTCGAACTGACCGCCGACGGAAAACTCCTGTTCGACGCGCTGGAAGCGGGCTTCAGCGGCATGGCCACAGCGATCGCGAGAATCCGCACCGATGCGCGGCGACTCCAGGTCACGATCGGATCGACAACGGCGGTGTCTTCCCTCTGGTTGACGCCGCGTCTGACGCGGTTCTGGAAGGCGCACCCGGACGTTGCGGTCAATCAGCATGTCAGCGATAACCCGGACGCGGGCTTCGCGCCGATCGAGCTGCGTATTGCCTACGGTGCTCCTGAGGAAGGCACGTGTGCGCATTCGATCGAGCTCTTTCGGGATGAACTGGTGCCGGTGTGCAGCCCGGCGTTCGCGGCTGAGCATGGCGATGCGACGCTCGACGCGCTGGCGACCCTGCCGCTGATGCACCTCGAATCGCGCTTCACCAACTGGACGCGGTGGCGCGAGTGGTTCGAGGCACTCGGCTACCGCGGCAACATCAATGAGTCCCGGTTTCTCAACAACTACACGATCGCTCTGCAGAGCGCCCGCGATGACGGCGGTATCGTGCTTGGCTGGAAACGTCTGGTCTCGCCGTTGCTCGAGCGCGGGGTGCTGACCGTGTTCGGTCAACACGCCCTCCCGGCACCGCATGCGTTTCACCTTGTTGCGGCCGGCGAGCCGGTTGCGGGGTCGGCGACCAGCCTGCTGCATGACTGGCTCAAGGAAAGTGCCGACAATGAATCCCGGGCGAGCGACATCGACTCTGTCGGATGAGTTTTTCTCGCCTGACAGTGAGAATCGTGCGTATTGAACGCAAGCTTCGAGCGGCGGATACTCGGCTGGCGTGCCGCCCTGTCGCTCTGCCCCGGCGCGCTGTCCTGCACAAGCGAGGTCGCGCCGCATGTCCGCATACTTTCATACCGAACTCGACGCCGTTCGCGCGCCCGTAGAGCAGGCACGCGGACTGCCGAACAACCACTATGTGTCGACAGAGACGTTCGACGAAGAGAAGCGGGCGCTCCTGTTCGCCCACTGGTCGGGCGTCGGTTTCGGCAAGGATGTACCGAACCCCGGCGATGTACGACCGATCGACTTTCTCGGCATGCCGCTTCTGCTGGTACGCGACGAGACCGGTGGCCTGGCGGTCTATCAGAATACCTGCAGGCATCGGGGGATGATTCTCGTCGATGCGCCCACGAACATTCGCAAGGTCATCCGCTGCCCGTATCACAGCTGGTGCTATGACCTGAAGGGTGAATTGCAAGCCACACCCCATGTGGGTGGGCCCGGTATCAACACCCACGAATGCATGCGCCGCGACGAGCTCGGCTTGTTCCGGGTCAGGTCGCACCTCTGGCGTGATGTCGTCTTCGTCAATGTTTCGGGCGATGCGGCCCCGTTCGAGGAGGCCAACGCCACCCTGCTCGCGCGTTGGCAGGAAATGGAGCAACCGATTACTCATGGTGGTGCGAGTTCCTCTTTCACCTTCGACGTCAACTGCAACTGGAAGCTTGCCGTCGAGAATTATGCAGAGAGCTATCACCTGCCGTGGATACACCCCGGCCTGAACAGCTACTCGAAGCTCAAGGATCACTACCACATTGAAGATGTCGACAACTATTCGGGACAGGGCACCCGTGTCTATCGTCGACTCCGCGACGAGGCGGGCAAGGTCTTTCCCGAGCACGAGAAGCTCTCGGCCAAGTGGGACGAAGGCGCCGAATACATCGCGCTGTACCCGAACGTGCTGCTCGGTGTGCATCGAGATCACAGCTTTGCCATCGTGCTCGAACCGGTGGGCGTGGATCGCACCGCCGAGCACGTCGAGATCTACTACCCGGAGGCGGCGGCGAACGATCCGGCGCTCGCGACAATGCGCGATGCGAACGCGCGCCTCTGGCATGCTGTTTTTGCGGAAGACGTCTTCGTCATCGAGGGCATGCAACGCGGGCGTCACGGCGAATTCTTCGACGGCGGCCGCTTCTCACCCGTCATGGACAGCCCCACCCACCGTTTCCACGCCTGGGTGGCCGGTGAGATCGTCACGCAGCGCCAGAAGCTGTCTGCCGACAACTGACGTGGATCAAGAGGCGCTCGACGCAAGGATCATGACGGCACTCGCCAACGACGATCAAGGCATGCTGGCGACGCTGTATGGTCTGGCTGCCGATCAGGCCGAACACCGCGGTGATATCGACACCAGCTGCTACCTCCTGACGCAAGCCTGGATCTTCGCCTTGCACGCAGGCTGTGCGGAGGCAGATGAATTCGAACGACGTCTTGTCTGCTACGGTCGTGCCTGAGCAGCGGCGATCTGTTGCCGGAGACGGCTTGCCGTTCGATCCCACCTTGCACGAGCCAGGGCTCGAGCGCTGGCTCGCTGGAAACCCGGCGTTCTCTCTCATCAACTACAGATCCGGCAGGCGCTGATCATGAAATCCCATGCAAAGGTTGTTGTCATCGGTGGTGGTGTCGTCGGTTGCTCGGTGCTCTATCACCTGACGAAATTCGGCTGGACGGATGTCGTGCTGATCGAACGTGCCGAACTGACGTCTGGCTCCACCTGGCATGCCGCCGGTGGCATGCACACCATCAACGGCGATCCCAACGTCGCGAAACTGCAGAAATACACCGTCGAGCTCTACAAGGAGATCGAGGCGCAATCCGGTCAGGATATCGGCTTGCACATGACCGGTGGTGTCATGCTTGCAGCAACCGAGGCGCGCTTCGACTGGCTCAAGTCGATCGTCGCCAAGGGACGATATTCGGGACTCGAGGCGGAAATCATCAGCCCCCGCGAAGCGCACGAGCTCATGCCGCTGCTCGACCCGGATCAATTCGTCGGCGCTCTGCACGACGAGGTCGAAGGCCATCTCGATCCCTATGGCACCACGCATGCCTACGCCCGATCGGCGAAGCAGAACGGCGCCACGATCGAATTGCATACCCGGGTGGAAGATCTGGTACACAGAAGCGATGGACATTGGGATGTGGTGACCGATCACGGCAACATTGTTGCCGAGCATGTCGTCAATGCCGGTGGGCTCTGGGCGCGTGAGGTCGGCCGCATGGTCGGGCTTGAACTACCGGTCCTTGCGATGGAGCACATGTACCTGATTACCGACGACATGCCCGAGGTGGCCGCGTTCAACGCGCGCACCGGCCGGGAGATGCTGCACGCAGTCGACTTCGATGGCGAGCTGTACTTGCGTCAGGAGCGTGGCGGCATGCTCATGGGCACCTATGAGAAGGACTGTCGGCCGTGGTCACCTCAGGTGACGCCCTGGGACTTCGGTCAGGACCTGCTCGAACCGGATCTCGATCGCATCAGCGGTGAGCTTGAAGTCGGCTTCAGTCATTTTCCGGCCTTCAATGACGCCGGTATAAAGAAGATCGTCAACGGGCCTTTCACCTTTGCACCCGACGGCAACCCGCTCGTCGGACCGGTGCGGGGTTTGCCGGGCTTCTGGTCGGCCTGCGCTGTCATGGCCGGGTTCAGTCAGGGTGGTGGTGTCGGGCTTGCGCTGGCAAACTGGATGATCGAAGGCGATCCCGGCTTCGACGTGTTCGCGATGGACATCGCGCGCTTCGGTGATTACGCCACACTGGCTTACACGAATGCCAAGGTGCGCGAGAATTACTCGCGACGCTTCTCGATCCGCTTCCCCAACGAGGAGCTTCCCGCCGCGAGGCCCTTGCGAACGACGCCGATCTACGATCGTCTGCACGCGCTTGGCGCGCAATTCAGCGCCTCACACGGGCTCGAGGTACCTCTCTGGTTCGCGCCGGCGGGCGTCAGCGACGAATTTGCCTGGCGACGCTCGAGCGACTTCGAACACGTCGGGCGGGAAGCGCAGGCCGTGCGCGACAGTGTCGGACTGATGGAGATATCGGGATTCGCGACCTATCGGGTCACGGGTACAGGGGCGGCCGACTGGCTCGATCGGATGCTCGCCTGCACGCTTCCGACGTTAGGGCGCATGGCGCTTGCGCCCATGCTCAAGCGCGACGGCGGCGTCATCGGTGACTTCACGGTAGCGAACCTCGGCGAGGAGGGCTGGTTCATCGCGGGCTCGGGCATCGCCGAGGACTATCACCTGCGCTGGTTTGATCAGCACCTGCCGCAAGACCACTCCGTGTCGGTGCAGGCCTCCGGTGCAGCACTGGCCGGTCTCTCCATTGCGGGGCCTCGCGCGCGCGATCTCCTGTCACGGGTCACTGCGAGCGATGTCTCGGCCGAGGTGTTTCGCTTCATGGATATTCGGCACATGGACATCGGCTTCGGTGAGGCGCTTGTCGGGCGCATCAGCTACACCGGGGACCTTGGCTTCGAGCTCTGGATGAAACCGGATGCGCAGCGCCACGTCTTCGATACCTTGATGGCGGCGGGCGCGGAGTTCGGCATCCGGCCGTTCGGACTCAGAGCGCTCAACGCGTTGCGACTGGAAAAGAATTTCGGCAGCTGGGGGCGAGAGTTCCGACCCATCTATTCGCCGTTCGAGTGTGGGCTCGACCGCTTCATGGACCTCGACAAGTCAGCCGACTTCATCGGCCGCGATGCGGCGCTTGCCTTGCAGGAGCAGGGCGGTGGTCCCATGCGGCTGCGCGCCTTTACCGTGAGCGCGCGTGACGCGGATGTCATCGGCGATGAGCCGATCTTCCTCGATGGTGACGTGTGCGGTTGGGTGACATCGGGTGGCTACGCGCATCCGTCCGGCAAGTCGGTCGCCATCGGCTACGTACCGCGGGAAATGGCCGACACGGTCGACGGCTGGGCGATCGAATTGCTGGGCGAACGTCTGAGCGCGCGCTTGCAGCCGCAACCGCTGTTCGATGCAAACGGTGGTGCGATGCGCGGGTAGTCGTCGAGCGGGGCGCTATCATCACCATCCAGTCCTCATACTTCGCGCATGGTCCTCTATCTGTTCAAACGCCTGTTCAACTACGTTGTCCTGTTGACGATCGCGATCAATCTCTCGTGGTTGCTGGCAGCAACGCAGCTGAACCCCCGTGCGCTCTACGAAGTCTCCAATCCCCCGCTCGATCCGGTCTCGATCGAGAACAACCTGCGCGCCCGTAACCTCAGCGATCAGGTGCCGCTCGCGACGCGCTGGTGGCACTGGTCGACGAGTATAGTGCGACATCGGGACTGGGGAGCATCGCCACGCGGTGGCGCGGTGGGTGAGGAGGTGAGTCGGCGCATCTGGGTCAGTGTGCGACTGATCGCCTTGGGTTCAATTCTCGGTGCGGCCCTTGGCGTGCTGATCGGCAGCTGGACGGCAATGCGTCAGTACGGTGTAGCCGATCGCACGTTTACGTTCCTGGCCTTGCTCTGCTTGTCGATTCCGTCGTTCGTGATTGCAAGCCTTCTGCAAGTGGCGGCGACGAATATCAATCAACTTACCGGGCTACGCCTGTTCGAGTTCGTCGGGGAAAGCGGAGCGCGGGGTACAGGCCTTGTAGCGAACTTGCTTGATAGAGCCCAGCATCTCTTGTTGCCGACACTTGCGCTGACGCTGCTCGGTGCCGCGTTTTTCAGCCGGGTGCAACGCAACCTCATGCTCGACACACTCGGCGCAGACTTCGTGCGCACGGCTCGCGCCAAAGGTCTGCCTTACCGCGTTGCTGTCGCGAGGCATGCGCTGCGTGTGTCGCTGATTCCGACCGGCACCTACTTCGCCTTCAGTGTCGCTACCCTGTTCGTCGGCTCAGCCTTCATGGAAGTCATCTTCTCCTTTCACGGCATGGGTGCTTACGCGGTCGAGACCATTCAGGGACAGGATGTCCACGGCGCGGTAGCCGTCGCCGCATTCGG